>WNFA01000917.1_pt1 | contig 45789 bp, 33 predicted proteins | sample 5400481 | NCBI WGS metagenome assembly WNFA01 (sample SAMN13153340, study PRJNA577476) | soil metagenome | isolation source: 120 cm saprolite under Douglas fir tree site 2 hole 1 replicate 2 | place: USA:California | collected 2015-04-18 | reverse complement strand
ATGGCCTTCCTGATAGTGTTCGGCTCGCTGATCGCCTTTAGCGCCTATGGCTATCTCTTGCAGCGTGTACGGCCTGCCCTTGCCACCAGCTACGCCTACGTCAATCCGCTCGTGGCGGTAGGGTTGGGTGTGGCGCTGGCGGGTGAACATATCACTCTCGTGGGCCTGGTGGCTATGCTGATCATCTTGTCCGGTGTGGGGTTGGTCTCGCTGGTACGACAGCGTGGATGATCAGCGATACTTGTTCTGTCTCTCCTTGCCAAAGAGGTTCATGATATATACTACAAGCAGGTCTTCTCTAAGTCGCCATCAGATCGAATACAACATGACAGGAGGTCATTTCAGATGATTGCACGCGTGTGGAGAGGCTGGACATCGATTGAGAACGCGGATGCCTACGAGAGGCTACTCCGAGAGCGGGTGCTTCCCGGCCTCCAGCGGATCGATGGCTATCGAGGCGGATATATCCTGCGACAAGATGGCAACGACGAGGTCGAATTCGTGGTAATGAACTTGTTTGACTCGTTGGAGGCCGTGCGAGCCTTTGCAGGGCCTGAGTATACGGTCCCCGTCTTTGAACCGGAAGCCAGGCAACTTCTCTCCAAAGTCGAGCCAGTCGCTCGCCATTATGAGGTTAAAACCACACCGTAGTGGAACCAGAAGTGCCCTTTGGGGGAGATGAATCCCGCATCTACGCACGTTCGCCGTTCCCGCGTCAACAAACTGATGCTGTTTCTGCCATGGCGCTCTCTGATAAAAAAAGTTCGGTTTGAGAATGATGTTTTTATAGGTGGGAATGTGGAAGATCGGGCTGGTCGAGCCAGAAATCGGCGGCACCATCCAGACCCAATGGGCTGGCACCGTTCGTCCAGCCTGTTTTTCCAACTCATCATGGTGAATAAATTGGCGGGAAGCCGTATGGTGGTCGACGATGGTTACCCCTTGCTTTGCAAACGAGTACAACACAGCCACGTTCAACTCGACCAGGGCGCGATCTTTCCACAGTGTGCGGTCGCAGCGGGTATCGAGCCCCATCCGCTCTGCAATCAGCGGGAGCAGGTTGTAGCGATTGACGTCGCCCAGGTTGCGCGCCCCAATCTCGGTGCCCATGTACCAGCCATTGAAAGGAGCGGCGGTGTAGGAAATGCCACCGATCTCCAGGCGCATATTGGAGATGACGGGCAGGGCATGCCACTTGAGGCCCAACCCGGCGAACCAGGCATAGTCGGGGTGGCTCAGTGGCACCTCAAGCACCACGTCGCGTGGCAGTTCAAACAGCCTGGGGCACTTGTTGGGCAACTGGATGACGAGGGGCAGGATGTCAAAAGGTGTGCCAGCTCCCCCCTTCCAGCCCAGGCGCCGGACCTCGTCGGTGAGGTCTGCGTGCAACGGATCACCGGTGATAGAGCCATCTGACCGGCGATAGCCCGCATAGCGAATGAGCTGCGGATTCCAGATGCGTATGCCGGGCTGTCCCGGTATTGCCGGAGCAAAGATGGTGATCGTCGAGCGGACCTTCCCCCCGTTAGTGCCAAGCCGAAGGTGCTCGACCAGGGCTGCGAAGATCTCCTCTTCCGTCTTCAGGTGACGCATATCACGTACCGCAAGTGATTTCCAGTGGAGCCGCCCGATGCAGCGGGTGTTGTTGCGCCAGGCGACTTTTGCTCCGTATGACAGCTCATCGTAGTTCTGCCGGTAGGTTCCGGTCCGTTCGATCTCGCCCTGGATCTCGGCGAGTCGCTCAGAATGGGTCTCAACCATGCCACATTCCTGGTGGAGCAGGTGCAAATAGGCTCTGGCTTCCAGCAAAAGTTCTTGAGGATCTTCAAAAGGTGCCTGGTAATAGCCTTGCTGCTTGTGTGCACCGTTTAATAGGTCTGCTGATCGCACCTGAAGATATGCGTGTGTGCAGGACATACTCAATTCCCTCCCACTTTATTGCATCCACTTTATTGCATCTATTACAGGAAACGTGGCAGAAAAGCTTTAGTAACAGAATTTAAGAGTACTTCATAGTGAAGACTTTACTTGCCCACGTTAAACCGGAAATGGGCAATATCGCCATCCTGAATGACGTAGTCTTTGCCTTCGAGGCGCTGCAGCCCCTTTTTGGCAGCGGCGGCGAACGATCCTCCACAGGCCATGAAGTCCTCAAAACGTGTCACCTCGGCACGGATGAAGCCGCGCTCGATATCCGAGTGAATCTTGCCGGCCGCCTCGGGTGCCTTTGCTCCCTTTGTCACAGTCCAGGCGCGTACTTCATCCTCACCTACCGTCAGGAACGTTATCAGATTGAGTAGACGGTAGCCGACCTGGATGACGCGATCAGCACCCAACCTTGGCAGCCCTAACGCCTCCAGGTATTCAGCGGCATCGGCTTCGGGCAACTCTGCCAGTTCGGCCTCCAGGCGTGCAGAGACTGCGACCACCTCAGCGCCTTCGGCCCTGGCACGTTTGGCGATGGTAGCGATTCCTTTCAGTTCGCCCTCCTGGGTCGACTCGTCAACGTCTTCACCGGCGGCGATACGCGCCAGGAGATCAGCCGCTGCGCCAAGCACATCCTCACTGACATTCAGGACGTACATGCGCGGTTTCACCGTTAGTAAGAAGAGTTCTTTCAGCACGGCACGGTCCTGTGCGAGCAGTTCGACCTGGCTCACCGGCCTCAGGTCGTTGAGTGCTTCCTGGAGCAGGCGCAGGACGTCTAGTTCTTGCTGGTACTTCTTCTCACCGGTCTTGGCTGCCTTCGTGGTGCGCTCGATGCGCTTCTCGACCGTGGACAGGTCGGTCAGTGCGAGTTCGGCGTTGATGCTGTCCAGGTCGCGATTGGGGTCTATATTGCCGTAGGGATGTGGGACATTGCTGTTGGCGAAGGTGCGCAGCACGATCGCCAGGGCATCGGCGTTGCGGATGTGCCCCAGGAATTCTGCGCTGAGGCCATGCTTCTCGCTGCCGGCATGCGTGTCCTGTCCCATGCCTGCCACGTCCACAAATTCGACGGTGGCATAAGTGACTTTCTTGGGCTTGAAGATCTCTGCCAGTGGCTGCAGGCGTGCGTCAGGCACCTGTACCACCGCCAGGTTGGCCTGCACGGTACTCGTCGCATAACCGCTGATGGGTGCGCCCGCCTTCGTGAGCGCGTTAAAGAGAGTTGTCTTTCCACTCTGTGGGAGTCCTATAATACCTATACTTAAAGCCATATGTATTTTCCTTCTTGACGTCATCTAGTACACACTTGTACAATAGGTGTTGACTATAGTAGCGTTTTCCGCGAACCGGAGGTAACTTTCTATGCCATTGTACGAGTACTACTGCTCGGAATGCAAATCCAAATTTGAGCTGCTGGTGAGCCACAAGTACGCTGATGAAGTCGTGTGCGTGAGGTGTCACGGCGAAAAGGTGCGTCGTCTGCTCTCTATCTTCGCCACTGCTCATAGCGAGGGCGAGTATAGTGATAGTTCATACGAAGAGATGGCAGGGGGAAGTTGTGGATGTGGCGGCAATTGTAGCTGCGACTGACCAGGTCTGTTATGTTTCATAAAGTCAGTTACCGGCGTGGCGTGCTAGAGGGAGTGCTACTCTACACGCTAGGCCGTTTTGGCGCACTCATCACCCCGGCCCTCTTCCCCGATTGGCTCTTTGTTGCCATGCCTCTGCTGTTCCTGGCGTTCCAGTACCTGATTGCGCCGGTGTGGGCTACGCAGCGCATCCAGTCCAGCAAACGAGAGCGTCTCAGCAGGCGCTTCTGGTTGCTCGGCCCATGCCTGGCAGCTATTTGCTTCGGTATCGACCTGCTGGTTACGTTGACGATAGGATTGGCCCTCAGTTTGGGTGAGGTGCAGCAGGGGCCAGCTTTGTGGCGTCTCTTCGTCAGTGGACCTCATCATCTCACTCTGATCGCTCTGGGTGTCTACGAGCTAAAGAGTGCTTCGCTCCTTTTCACGCTGTTTATGATTGCGGTCGTGTGTACTCGCCTGGCACAGGGTGGTTTTTTGCGATTTACCATGCCAGCGGGGGGGAATCGTGTGACGTTGTGAAGGCTTCAGACTGAAGCAAATTCCTCCTGGCCTGTGGTGGAAGGGGCATCGATGCTCGGGAGATAGAAAATGAAGGTGGAGCCTTCGCCAGGTATGCTGTGCTCAAGCCAGAGTCTGCCGCCCATGGCTTCGATGTAGCGACGACAAATGTAGAGTCCCAGGCCGGTGCCGCGCACAGATGTGGTGAGCGAACGGGATGCGCGTACAAACTTCTCGAAGATTTTGCGCTGATCTTCTTCGAGGATGCCCTCACCTTCATCACGCACGCGTACCACCACAACGGGTATGTCCCCGTGTTCAGGATCGACCTGGTCCTCCGGAAGTTGCAATTGGAACAGTGTCGTAGCCTGGGCCTCGAGTTCTATACGAGCTTCCAGGGGCGAGTACTTGACAGCATTATCGAGCAGGTTGGTCATCACCTGGCGCAGGCGCAGTGGATCACAGTTCACCCACAGATCGGGTGCAACACTTAAGACAATTTTATGCTCGATACTGGCACTGAGCATGTCCCGCGCTAGCCTTGCAGCGGTCAAGAGTTGAACGGGACCAATCTGCATTTCCAGCTTTTTGTCCGATGCGCCTAGCTGGGCTGCATCGGTCATCGTCACCACCAGGTCGCTTAGTTGTTGCGTTGAATCTGTAATTTTTGTGACAGAACGCAGAATCTGCTGCGGGGTAGCACGCGCATACTGTCGATGAAGCAACGCGGCGTAACCTTTGATGGCGCTGAGTGGTGTGCGTAACTCGTGTGAGGCCGTCACCAAAAACTCGTCTTTAAGTCTATTCATGCGCTGTAGTTCAGCATAGGCCTCTTCTCTCTCCTCGAAGAGTTGCGCGCTACGGATGGCGCTGGCAGCTTGTCCACAGATGGCCAGGAGTACTCCAACTTCCTTGGGGGTAAGCACCCGGTTGGATCCCAGCATGTGTATGGCCAGAATGCCGATGAGTTCCGTCTGATAGCGCACCGGGATCATCAGCATCTGCTTGATGCCCATCTCCCGTAGCAGTATTACTCCACCTTCTGTACTGGCTTGGGCGAGTTCTTCAATCGCGGCGCGGTCGAGATAGAAAAAGGGTTCTCCGACCCGGTGCTCCAGCATGGAGCCTTTGAAGGGCAGGCGTATCATCTTTATCAGGTCACTGTGCTTTGTCAATTCCTCGGCTGAGATTGGTGAACCTTTCTGTTGACCCGTTGGAGCGTATAGAGCTTGCGCGATAAGTTCCTCACTGTCAGCCGTGAGTTGGAAAAAGGTGGACATCTCCGCCTGGATCAGCTTGGCCGCAAACTCGACAAAGTTGTGGAGCAGTTCAGTGATGTTCAAGACCGAACTGACCGCTTGCAAGGCGCTATTCATCGCTGCCAGTTCCTCCTGGCGTTGTTTAGCTTCACGTAGTGAGGAACGAGCTTTGTCATAGAGTTTGGCATTCTCGATACTGACGGTGATGATTTGCACCATTGTCTCGAGCACCAGAATCTCTTCGGGGCCGTAGGCATCAGCGTTCATGCTGGTGAGAGAAAGCGAGCCGATGGCACGTGTGAACATTTTCATGGGGAGCAGGAGAAAGGACCTCGCCTTGCGTTGATCACCCCAGGTGCCGGTCAGGAGTTCTTCATAGCTGGCATAACTGTCTTGCTCCGGGTCATCGGTGTTCAACAACAAGCGCCGCTGTTCCTCCTGTACAATGCGCCACCACTGGGGACGTTCTTCGGGAGCCACAGACTGCGCAGGTAACCCTTCCACACGTTTGCCATCGCAAACAGCGAAGACATCGTAGATTCTATCCGTATCGCGATCGTAGAGCGTCAGCAGCATTGCGTCATTATCCACCACGCTGGCAGTGAAGCGATACATGTCCTCTACTAAGTTTGGCAACTTCACGTTTGTGGGGAACGCGGTACTAATTTGCTGCAAACGCTTCATATAGCTGCTTGTGCGTTCTTGTAAGCGGCGCAACTGGTCGTTCTGAATATACAGGGCGATACGCTCAGCAAAGTCCAGGGCCTCCTGCCTGTGCTTCTGTTGAAACCCCAAACCAGGGGTTGTTTGATAGAGCAGGACGACACCGATTATAGCAGGTGATCTTTTCCTGCCCTGCATAGCGTTAAGTAATACAGGCTCTTGAATGGGTGCCACAAGATACCAACAGGGGGTAAAATCGGTCTGCACTTGCCCGTTGCGATTGGAGTGAAAGGTGGAGATGTAATCCTCATGGCGCATGATGTAGGCTTCATTTCTGAGCCAGGTAATGCCGACCAGGTCTTCTCCAATGGCGTAGGACGTACCGATTGGGAAGAGATCAGCACTTTGCACGGGGGTTAACTCCACTTTTTCCAATGGCTGCGTGGGATATTTCAGTGGGCCGCTGATCGGCGTTACCGAGTTGAGATTGATGGTAGTACGACGATTGAGAAGTCCTTTTGCGCCGGGGTCCCTGGCGTTGAGTGTAGAGGTTGGGTCTGTGCCACGTGCTCGCACATGCAGCTGTATGACCATTTTACTGATGCTCTCATCGAGCAGCGCCAGGCATGCTCCGTTGGCAGCAAACTGCGTCATCATTTGTTGTAAGAGATGCTTGAGCAGTACCAAGGGATATGCCTCATCGGTCCGTGGTTCTGGGTTGCGCCAGATGGCATCAGGCATGTGCTTCTCCTTCGCGAGCGGATTCGATCGATTAACGCGGAACAAAACAGACCATAGCCACTCCAGGGCAAGCGCCTTCGGCGATGCTTCGCAGCGCAAGGGTCGCCCCTACCATACTACGAAGTAGCTAAAAACTCCCACGGAACAGCATATCACAGGGCTGTTTTGTATTCAACCTAAAGGCCTGCACTCCTGCACTTGACTAAGCCCGCTCAATCTCATAGAATTTAAAGCAACACCTGTACCCATCGCAGTCCGGAAAAACCATCGCCCATACCATACATCGAAAGAACAGCACACCGCATTCTTCAGGAGGCCACCTTGCCATCACAGAATGAGGACGAATGGTTAAGCCTCAGCGAGGCCGCCAACATCTTAGGTATGCATCCTGCCACTGTGCGGCTGTGGGCAGACCGCAACGAACTGCCATCGCGTCGCACAGGTGGAGGCCATCGCCGTTTTCGCCGTGCCGACATCGAAGCACGGCTGCATCAAGACCAGGAAGCAGAGCGCAAACCCCATCCCGCTGCGCAACTGCTCGTGCAGAGCGTCCTTGGCCTCGTGCGCTTCGCATTCAACGATGGCACGCTCAGCACCTTCCCCTGGTATCAGAACTTTAACGACTCCGCGCGAGAAGGATACCGCAGCCTGGGAAGGCGTGTCCTCGAACTCCTGCTCCACGCTCTCACCGATGCAACTACCGACAACGAACTACGCAACCAGGCAGTGCAACTTGGCACCGAATATGGCACCGTCACACGCAACTCCCACGTTCCTGTCACCGACGCCGTGCGTGCATTCCTCTATTTTCGCAGCCTAATCGACGAAAGCGTAATACAACTTGCAGAACTACAGGGCATCGGCACCCTGCGCCCGCAGACACCACGCGATCAGCAGGACCTCCCCTGGGTCGAAAGCCTGCACCAGATCACTGCCATCACCAACGAAATACTGCCCGCACTCATCGAGGCAGCGCTGGCACCAAACACAACGCACTAATCTCACATCCCTATATAGAAATCTTCCAATCCAACGTCTATTATATAGATGATGAACAATTCAGCAGAAAGGTCCAACTGAAGGGATACGTGCATGTCTGATCAGCCCAACATCACATTGACACCGCGCCAGCACCGAGCCTTGCGTCACCTTGCACGCAGACACATGCACCGCCCCCGCATCACCAGGCGCCGAATGTTCGCCGATTACACATCACCTCCCGTAGGGACCCAATCCATCGCACCCGACGAACCAGCCGTAGGGGCCTCAGCGAAGCTTGCGGAGCGCGTTTCAATCCCGAGCCCACCGCCGATTTATCGGCCCACCGGGGTGGCGAACATCTCCACCCCCGATGAAACCGTAGGGGGCCCACTGGGGCGGCGAACATCTCCACCCCCGATGAAACCGTAGGGACCCAATCCATCGCGCCCGACGAATCAGCCGTAGGGGCCTCAGCGAAGCTTGCGGAGCGCGTTTCAATCCCGAGCCCACTGCCGATTTATCGGCCCAGCGGGGCGGCGAACATCTCCACTCCCGATGATACCGTAGGGACCCAACCCATCGCGTCCGACCGGGAGGAGGGACAACCGACACCTGACGAACCGGCACAACCGGCTGTACAGGCCCAACCTATCGCACCCGACGAACCACCTGTAGGGGCCGATTTATCGAGCCCACTGCCGATTTATCGGCCCAGCGGGGCGGCGAACATCTCCACTCCCTCTGATACCATAGGGACCCAACCTATCGCACCCGACAAGGAGACGGGGCAAGCAGCCCACCCACTGCCCCTTGCATACAACATCTCACCCATGCCATCCCTGGCAGAACTCAGCCGTCCTCTTAACGCGCCCATTCCGACTAGGGACGACCCGCGCGGTCGTCCTCTGGTACCTGCCGCGCGCAAAATCCCACCCATGCCACCGCTACCAATGCGTCGCGCATCCGTACCAGTTCCAACACAGCAGAAACACGGCATTATTAGCACCGGTCAGCGCCAATACCCGCATTATCACACCCTCACACAACGGCAGAAACGACTGGGACATCGTACACGCAAACACCTGCGCCAGGTTCGTGTCAGTGAGCGTCTCGCGCGCCTTCGCTTCTGGGCCACCATTTGGAGCATCATTGGTCTGCTTATGGTCATCTTTATGTCATTGGGAGCCATCGGCTCCGTCACCTTCTATGACTTCGTCCAGCATACCCAGACAACCTATGAGCACCAGGTAGACACACTCCGTAGTCTTCTGCCACCCGATAACCTCAAAATTTACGATAGCAAAGGTGTGCTGCTTGCTCAACTCACCGACCAGGGACTGCATACCACCGTCAAATTCGACCAGATCGCTCCTCTGCTCAGGGACGCCACCGTCGCAACCGAAGACAAGACTTTCTGGACCAACCAGGGCGTGGACCTGCTGCGCATTCTCCGCGCAGCCCTCGACGATGTACAAAATGACCGTGTCGTAGAAGGTGGCAGCACAATTACCCAGCAACTCATTAAAATTTTGCTTGTGGGAGACCAGGCAACCATCGAGCGCAAGCTCAAAGAACTCGTGCTGACTCCCCTGATCAATAACCGCTACAGCAAACGTGACATCCTGGAAATGTACCTGAATAGCATCTACTATGGCCACCAGGCCTACGGTATCGATGCAGCCGCCACATTCTACTATGGTTTGCAAGATAAACCCGGTCGACCCGCCGCCATGCAACTGGACCTGGCACAATCAGCCATGCTCGCCGGTATCCCCAGCAATCCTAATCTGTATGACCCACTGCTGCACTCCGACGCCGCCTACAACCGTTTTGCCTACGTCCTTGGCCTGATGGTATCGCAGAACTACATCACCAGGCTGCAAGTCTTTAATGCCATAGCGGAGGCTCAGGACCCCCACTTCTTCAAATTTGCTACCCCGCAGCCCAATCGCGCTCCCCACTTCGTCGAGCTCGTGTTGTCCGAACTCCAGCAGATGTTCCACCTCAAATCTCGCAGCCAGTTGTCACGCTCTGACATGGTTATCTACACCACCCTCGACATCAATTTGCAGGGCAAAATACAGCGCATCGCCCAACAGCGCATCGCCGAACTGCGCGATGACCACAACCTGACCAACGCCGCAGAGGTCCTCATCAACTTTCATACCGGTGCAATCATCTCACTGCTCGGCAGCATCGACTATAACGACGCCTCGATCGATGGACAGTTTGACGTTGCAACGGCCTATCGCCAACCGGGGTCATCCTTCAAGCCCTATGTCTACGTGACAGCCTTTGCGCAAGGAAGTTCACCCGCCCAGGCCATCGATGATCAACCAATCTCGATTGCCCTACCCGGCAGCGATCCACCCACGTTCAGCCCGCTCAACTACGATCGCCGTTTCCATGGGCATATGACCTTGCGCTGCGCCCTGCAAAACTCTCTCAACATCCCTGCTGTCAAGGTCCTTGAGCATGTAGGCATTCCTGCCGCGATGCAGACCGCCTACAAAATGGGCATTACAACCTACAGTGGCACGCCGGGCTACTCGCTCGTCCTGGGTGGTTTAGGCATTCGCCTCCTTGACCACACCTCGGCCATGGGCGTCTTCGCCAATGGAGGAGTGCGCCAGGCGTACTATGCTATCAACAAGATCGTCTCTGCCTCGACCGGCAAACTGCTTTTTCAGCACCAGTTCGGCCCAGGAAAGCGCATCATTAGCCCACAACTGGCCTACATGATGACCGATGTGCTCAGCGATAACACCTCGCGTATCCCTGAATTCCTGGATTGTAACGTTTTGCAACTCTACTCTAACTCCCAACAAGACTGCCAGAACGGCGATCGGGGCGTGGTCCGTCCGGCTGCGGCCAAGACCGGCACAACCAACGACTTCCGTGACAACTGGACCATTGGCTACACTACCGACTATGTCATGGGCATCTGGGCCGGCAACGACGACAATTCACCCATGATAGACGTGACAGGGGTGCAAGGTGCGGCTCCCATCTGGCATGACGCCATGCTGCTAGCCGAACAAGGCCATCCCATCCGTGACTTCACCAACCCTGGTGGGCTGGTCCGCTCCATGGTCACCTACCCGGACGGCGTGCAGGCTACTGATTGGTTCCTGCCCGACACAGTACCCAGCTTTGTCCTACCGACGCCAACACCCATCCCAATGCCTACACCTATACCTACCGAGATTCCGGCGCCTGATACGACGCCGGTGGTAACACCTTCGCCCATACCTACGTCGCCTGCTCCTCCACCATTGCCGCACCCCTACTGTCCGGCCAACTATAGTTTCGCCTTTGCCCCTCCACCTCCTGATGCCCCGTCTTCTGGATGGTGGTGACTCAGTGTCCAGTCAAATAAAAATGTTACCGAAGAGGAATATGCTACCTTGCTTAGCACTCCAGAGTCATGTATACTGGACCTCATGAAAAGTACGCAAGGATGGTGCTAGCATGATGAAGTTCTCTTTGTTTCAATCCGCATCAGATTTTCATCCCGTTGTTATCGCAGACACCTACAGCGATGATAACATAATTACTCTCCACAAGGGAGATTCGCGCACCTTTTTGAGAACATTACCTGATGGAGCAATTGCTCTTGTTATAACCTCTCCGCCTTACAACATTGGAAAGTCCTACGAGCGTAGACAGAATATCACTGCCTATCTTGCTGAGCAAGAAGAAGTCATTTCTGAATTAGTGCGCGTACTTGGGGACAGCGGCAGCATTTGCTGGCAAACTGGGAACTATGTGGATGAGGGAGAGGTCTTTCCCCTCGACGTTTTCTACTACCATATTTTTAAGAAGCATGGGTTAAAATTACGAAATAGAATCATTTGGCACTTTGAACATGGCCTGCATGCATCAAAGAGATTTTCGGGCCGTTACGAGACCATCTTGTGGTTTACCAAAACCGATAATTATACCTTTCACCTTGATCCCGTGCGTGTTCCCGCTAAATATCCTGGGAAACGACATTTTAAGGGACCCAACATAGGGCAACCTTCTGGAAACCCGCTAGGGAAGAATCCTTCAGATATATGGGAAATTCTCTACCAAGAGTGGGAGACCTGCATCTGGGATATTCCAAATGTAAAAGCGAATCATATAGAGAAGACAATTCATCCTTGCCAATTTCCTGTAGAACTCGTTGAGCGTTGCGTAATGGCTCTTACTAACGAGGGTGATCGAGTTTTAGATCCTTATTGTGGTGTAGGCTCAACATTGCTCGCGGCCCTGATGCATGATAGAAGAGCACTTGGTGTTGATAGAGATAGCAAGTACATATCCATAAGCACGGAAAGAGTTTATCAACTGTACAATGGAACACTGAAAACTCGACCTTTGGGCCAACCTATCCACAAACCATCTGGACGCGAAAAAGTGGCACAAGCGCCGATTGAATGGAATCACCATAACAATGAGGGAAAATAGTAGTGCGCATTGCGGGAATCTATTCCTTCAACCAGGGGAAGGAAATCATTGCGAAGCAACACCGTTCCCAGTTGGAGGAGGTATTACAAGTGATTGAAGCTGTAGATGCAGAACGTTGCAAGACGAAAGTAAGCAAAGAAAAGACTATGAAGGATAGAGTATTGTACAGTCCACCAAGTCTTAATGAAGCATTCAAAGAAGAGTTTGCTACGAGAGGCTGGATAAATCACAAAGTCATTGCAGAATACTCAAAAGACTACTATGTTCCGGGTTACACGCCACCTGTACGAAGCGGACGAGAGTCACCCCCGTTTAGAGATATGGATTTTGTTAAGGATAAGTTAGGTGTAGAGGTTCAATTCGGCAAGTATTCCTTTATGGTCTACAACGTATGCGCCAAGATGACCATATTTGCTAAGCTTGGTGTGATTGACTGTGGCATAGAAATAGTGCCGGTGAAAGCCTTCGCGGAAGAAATGTCCACAGGTGTATCGTACTTTGAACAGTTCGTCTGGGATTTAGAGCACAGAGGGGTGTCAGACATAGATATACCTGTTCTCATATTCGGCATAGATACAGATGGGCTAAAACCCAAAGACCTGAAAATAGCGGAGGCAAAGCAAGCATACCTCTTCGGTGAGAACTAATGGATCAGCAGGTTTACATCAGCCTCGGCCAGTATTCGCAGAAAAGCAAGTAGCTCGTCCCCCTCATGGGAACACGAACCCTTGCGAGTGCTATGGCAGCTTTGTTACAATAGAAGTAACAGGCGGCCCAACCGCCTGGATTGAGACCTGGGCGTTACCCTCTATCTGCCTAACTCGTTAGTAGACTTAAGAGGGGAGTACTCGTGCTAAGATACTCTTGTGCTCGTTTTCCACCGAAATGAGCGTTGGCGACCCAGCTCACAACAACGACTATATTCTGATCCATCATCTGCTATATATAATAGAATTGCACGCAGGGCCAGACTAAAGCTACTAGAGAGATGTGCTATGCAGGACGAAAAGCAACCAACATCCGGCTCGACAGCCATACTCACCCCGGCCAAACTTCCAGAGAACAGTCGCGCTGCTGCAGCCCAGCGGCTTGACGAACGGCCGCCGAAGCCGGCTGTAGGAGCCTACTACAAAGTGCCTCATCGCAATCCCTATCCACGAGGGTGGCGCACAAAACGCTACCTCAAGCGCAAAAACCTGCGGCGCAGCAACCAGCTGTATGCCTCCACTGAGCGCTTTAGCACCAAGTGGGCCATGTTGCCATTAACAATCACATCATTGCTGGTCGTCTTCCTGGTTACCGGAATCCTTGTCGCCGTGGTCGGGGCAGCCGGAGCCACACAGCAACGCTACGGCAAGGAAGTCACGACCCTGGAGGATATCCTCCCCAAGGACAATCTGAAACTATTCGATGCCCACGGCACGCCGATTTACCAGATGCTTGACCAGGGATTACAAACAAGCGTACCTCTCTCACATATCTCGCCCAATCTCATTAATGCCCAGATTGCTATTGAAGATCAGTATTTCTGGACGAATCCAGGCTATGATATCACCGGCATTGTGCGTGCTGCCATCGATGACCTGACGCACAAAGGTTCCGTACAAGGCGGCAGCACGATCACCCAGCAGTTGATTAAAAATACGATTGTAGGTAACCAGGATACCATCATCCGCAAGCTGCAGGAAATCATCCTGGCGCCGGCCGTGACCCGCATATACACCAAACAACAGATACTCACGATGTATCTCAACACCACCTACTACGGTGAGCAAGCCTATGGAGCCAATGCCGCTGCACTTGTGTACTTCAACTTGCACGATACCCCTACGATGAGCGCCGCATCCCAACTCGACATCGCTCAAGCAGCCACGCTAGCCGGTATTCCCCGATCGCCCAGCGAACTCGACCCATTCCTGCATCCCCACGCCGCACTGATACGACTGCAAGAGGTTCTTCTTCAGATGCGCCTGCAGAAATATATCACGTTCGTTCAGGAGCGTGAAGCCCTTGCGGAATCACAGCGACCAGGCTTTCTGCATCATGGAGTAATAATCAACAAGCTTGCCCCACATTTCGCCAACTATGCCGTCAACGAGTTGGCCTCTACCCTGCACGTCAGGCGCAGTGATCTCGCGCGCCTTGGTTTGATAGTATCCACTACACTGGACCTGAACCTGCAAAATAAGATACTCAAACTTGCGCAGAAGCACATTTCGGCGTTGGCAAAACTGCATCACATGTCAGACGCCGCTGTGGTGGTGATCGACTACCACAACGGTGCCATTCGCACGCTCTTAGGCAACATCGACCCGACCAATCCCCGCTATGGAGCGTTTGACGTAGCATCGCAGGGGTACCGCCAATCAGGCTCCTCGTTCAAACCATACATTTATGCCACAGCCTTTGAGAAGGGCTTAAGCCCTGGCATGCCGGTATTAGACGAACCCGTCACTATTCAACTCTGTTGCGGCTTGCCTTCGTATTCGCCGCAAAACTACGATCTCAGTTTTCATGGTCTGCTACCCATACGAAACGCCTTGCAGAATTCGTTTAACGTTCCAGCCGTGAAGGTCCTTCTCAAAACCGGGGTCGATCAGTCATTGCAAACAGCCCAGGCTATGGGCATCACCAGCTACATAGGGACCCCGAACTATACAATGGTACTCGGCACGCTTGGCATTCACCTGCTCGATCAGACCTCCGCCTATGGCGTTTTTGCCAATGGCGGCGTGCGTATCCCCCCACATGCCATCGATACGGTCCTGGATACACAGGGCCACGTGATTTATCACTTCGTCCCCCAGGGGCATCGCGTAATCAGCAAACAAGTCGCTTACATCATGACCAACGTGCTGAGCGATAACAGCGCACGTGTCTTCGAATTTGGTAAATGCAGCGCGCTCTTCCTGTACAGCAATACACAATCGCAATGCTACGCCGGCAATCCTGGTCTCACCCGTTCTGCTGCGGTCAAAACAGGCACATCCCAGGATTTTAAAGACAACTGGACCGTGGGCTACACAACGGATTATGTGGTAGGCGTCTGGGCGGGCAACAACGACGATTCACCGATGGTCAATGTGACGGGTGTTGACGGCGCTGGCCCTATCTGGCACGACAGCATGCTGCTGGTAGAGCAGGGGCTGCCCGTCAGGGACTTCCAAAATCCCGGTGGACTCGTCATGAGAACGGTACATTATGGAGGAATCACCACCACCGACTGGTATATCAAGGGCCTTTCCTGGACCAATTGGGGTTTAGCGTAGGGACCCGATTTATCGCGTCCGCGGGGTGGGGCGAGGGAGCCCGATTTATCGTGGGTTGCCTCCGCCCTACTCTGCAGGAGGCGGTAACTCGAACGCAGGCGGTGCCTGGCCGTGTCGGGCCTTTGCCAGCGCTCTCAGGCGTTCAACCGACTCATGGGGAACAGCGTGCCCACCTAGCGGCGTAGGGTGGATGCCAGGCCCATGAAAATCGCTCCCTCCTGTAGGGACCAGGTGGTATTCGTCGGCCAGGGTACGCAGTTCAGACACAATCTCTGCTGTGTACTGGCCATAGTAGGTCTCTAATCCTACCATACCTACCTCACACAGCCTGGGCAACCAGCCACGTAGCCTGGCGGAGTCCGTAGGGACCCGATTTATCGCGTCCGCGGGGTGTGGAGTGAATGGATGCGCCAACACAGGCAGCCCGTTGGCGCTTGCGATCAGGTGAATAGCATCCTCTACGGTGAGTTTATAGCGTGGAACATAAGCAGGACAACCCGTGCAGAGGTATTTCTCAAAAGCTTCAGGCATACTCTGCACATAGCCAGCCTCCATCAACGCCTGGGCAATGTGCGGGCGACCTACAGCCCCTTGAGCTATCTGCCGCACGCGCTCCCAGGTAATATGAACTCCGCCCCCATTCAAACGCTCGACCATACGCTCCCCACGACGTACGCGAGCATCCCGCAGCACCTGCAGCACGGCCTGAAACGCTGCACGCTGGTATTCGGGGAAGTATCCAAGCACATGCATTTCGCCGCCGCTTCCATCGGTATTGATCTCAATGCCAGGAATAAATTCTATATTGAGCGCCTGTGCTGCTTGTGCCGCCTCCTCAACCCCGTTGGTACTGTCGTGGTCTGTCAAGGCCAGCACTCGCAGCCCCGCAGCATGAGCACGCTGGAGCAGTTCGCCTGGTGAGTAGATGCCATCCGAGGCGGTTGAATGGGTATGCAGGTCTACCAAACCGGGCATGTAATTCTCCTGGTACCCGCAAGGGGCACCACTACATTACCAGAGATGTACTGGCACCCTGTCTGGGGGACAGGTATCCCCTTGCGGGTACCAGGTCCACCACTACATTTATCGAGCATAGTCGACAGCACGAGTCTCACGAACCACACATACCCTGATCTGCCCAGGATACTCCAGGCTCTCCTCGATCTTATGAGCAATGTCGCTAGCCAATCGGCTTGCCGCAAATTCATCGATCTCCTCCGGTTTGACGATGATGCGCACCTCGCGACCTGCCTGGATAGCGAAGGATTTTTCCACGCCGGTAAACGAGTTCGCAATACTCTCCAGAGCCTCCAGGCGCTTGATATAGAGATCAATCGTCTCACGACGAGCGCCGGGGCGAGCAGCCGAAATGGCATCCGCTGCCTGTACGATAACGGATTCCAGGGTTTGCGGCTCAGACTCGCTGGCATGGTGCGCAACCATCGCATGAATCACCTTGGGCGACTTGCCGAAACGACGTGCGATCTCACCGCCAATGATTGCGTGGGGGCCTTCAACTTCCTGGTCAATGGCCTTGCCCATGTCATGTAGTAGAGCAGCAGTTTTGCACACATTGACATCGGCCCCAAGCTCATGGGCCATGGTCGCTGCCAGGATAGAGACTTCAACCGAATGTGCGAGCACATTTTGGCCATAGCTGGTACGAAAGTGCAGCCTCCCCAGGATTTTGAGCAACTCCGGCTGCAATCCGTGGACATTCGCCTCCATTGCAGCGCGCTCGCCCGCCTCACGCACGATTGCATCCACCTCCTGCCGGGCTTTAGCAACGACATCTTCGATCCGGGCCGGGTGGATACGCCCATCGAGGATCAACTTCGTCAAAGCCAGCCGCGCCACTTCACGCCGAACGGGGTCAAAACCGGAAAGGATCACCGCCTCCGGCGTATCATCGATGATCAGGTCCACACCCGTCGCGGCTTCTAACGCACGAATGTTCCGCCCCTCACGCCCAATGATGCGCCCTTTCATCTCATCGTTGGGCAATGGCACGACGGAGACCACAGCCTCCGCCACCTGGTCCGAGGCACAGCGCTGGATCGCGAGGGTGATGATCTCGCGTGCGCGGGCATCGGCCTCTTCACGTGCCTGTTCCTCGATCATACGAACACGTTGCGCCGCCTCTACGCGTACTTGATTTTCAATGCGACTGAGCAAGAGTTCCCTGGCTTGCTCCTCTGTCAGTTGAGCAACACGCTCAAGCTCAATGATTTGCTGACGCTTGATGCCTTCCACCTCTTCACGTGCCTGTTCAAGGCTACGTTCACGTGCCGCCAGTTTGCGCTCACGTTGCTCAAATGCATCAATTTTTCGCTCGAGCGTCTCTTCTTTCTGCTGCAAACGTCGTTCCTGCCGTTGCAACTCGGCACGTCGCTCGCTATGCTCACGTTCTATCGTTGTGCGAAAGCGCGCAGTTTCATCACGCGCCTCGTGCAGAGCCTCACGCTGCTGTGCCTGGACTTCCAGTAGGCGCTGTTCACTGGCTTCCTTCTCAACACGCAGGTGTTCTTCAAAGCTTGCTTTATCTCGCATCCGCCCGATCAGAAATCCGGCATACAGGGCAACTCCTGCCCCTACTACCAGAATAACCATGACGGTGACGATTATCATTGGTGACACCTTGGTCTACCTCCAAAATAGTTAAGGCGAAAAGACCTCAAAGACCTCGACCTTTAAAAAGGCCTGGGCCTGGGCCTGAAAATGTAGCTCCCCGATTTATCGAGGGAGAAGGTATAATGAGTTTGATGATCCCGACCTGCTACGGCAGTCGGGACGTGCTCGATAAATCGGCACTCTACATCAAATGCAGGCATGCATATGCCAAAATGTAGCTCCCCGTAGATCCCCGATTTATCGTGGGATAGCTTGCGTAGCGCGTTTAAATCCTTCGAGGGAGTGTGCAAAGGCATAGTATGCGCCAAGCATACTATATAGGAGTGTTAACCATGCTGTCAAGAACGAAAGAGGGAGGACTTATTTGTGAGCCTGACGCCAGTTGTCTCTTGTTTTCTCATGCGCTTTGATCAAAACGAACCGCTGCTCCTCATCGTCCAGCGCAGCCAACGAGTGGGCAGCTACCACGGTCGCTGGGCTGCTATCAGTGGCTTCGTCGAAGAAGGCGTTACCCCCGAAGAACAGGCCTACACCGAGATCCGCGAGGAGACGAATCTCCAGCGTGATCAGGTACGCCTGCTCAGGCGCGGCGCGGTAGTAGAGTATGAGGATGCCTCCATAGGACGGCATTGGGTTATCCATCCCTTCCTTTTTGAGGTACTCACCCCCGACGCCATCCACACCGATTGGGAAGCCCAACAAATGCGCTGGATTCACCCATCGGAGCTTCAGAACTATGAGACAGTGCCGAGGCTTTCGGAGGCCTATGCTTCCGCAGTGAACGGGGAGAAGGTGTAAAATGTTATGAAGATATTAGCATTGAATGCAGGGTCAAGCGGCCAAAAGAGCCGCTTGTATGAAATAGAGGAATCACCCACGATAAATCGGGGTGCTACGCCAGAAGAGCCACCCGCACCACTGTGGCAGGCCGATGCCGACTGGACCGAACGTCAGGGCGTTGCAGAAGTCGAGATCAAGACGCGTCAGGGCCAGGTCTTGCAAGAAAGCGTCCCGATGGATGGACGAGAAAGCATCATTAAGCATATGCTCGCTACCCTCTGGAGCGGATCAACCAGGGTGGTCGATCAACCGTCGGAGATTGATATCGTCGGTCACCGCGTTGTCCACGGAGGCCAGGAGTATCGAGAAAGCACTTTCATCACGCCCGAGGTAAAAGCAGCGATCGAGCGTTTTGCCGTTTTTGCTCCTTCCCATAACCCGGCCAATTTGGAGGGCATCAAGGCCGTTGAACAGATGCTGCCATCTGTGCCTCAAGTAGCCGTATTCGATACAGCGTTTCACAGTCAGTTGCCCCTCGCTACCGCAGTCTACCCTGGTCCTTATGCATGGTTTGAGCAGGGCATTCGTCGCTTTGGATTTCACGGCATCAGTCATGAATACTGTGCCCGGCGTACTGCCCAGCTCCTGGGCCGGGACCTGGAATCCTTGAACCTCATTACCTGTCACTTAGGCAATGGCTGCTCCCTGGCAGCGATTCAACATGGTCGGAGTGTAGACACCACCATGGGTTTAACTACTCTGGAAGGGTTGATGATGGGGAGTCGCTCAGGTACGGTCGACCCCGGCATCCTGATTTACCTGTTGCAACACCAGGGATACTCAGCCGACCAGCTGAATAATACCCTCAATAAAGCTTCTGGCCTACAAGGCATCTCTGGCATCTCAAGTGATATGCGGCAGATCCTAAATGCGATTGGTGCGGGCAACGAAAGGGCAAAGCTAGCCTTTGATATGTACGTGCATCGCCTCCGCGCTCATATCGGTATGATGCTTGCGGCGCTGGGAGGATTGGATGCGCTTGTGTTTACCGCAGGAGTTGGAGAAAATGCTGCTGCCGTGAGAGCAGCGACTTGCGAAGGCCTTGGGTTTCTTAAGCTCAAACTCGATGCGCAGAAAAATGCCCGGTCATCCGTCGATCAAGACATCACCACCGCCGACTCAGCCGTGCGTGTGTTGGTCGTGCACACTCAGGAAGACTGGATGATCGCCCAGGAATGCTGGAAGCTGGCTCACCGTAGGCCGTAGGGACCCCACCACCCCGCGGACGCGATAAATCGGGTCCCTACGGGCTAATGCGAAACACCGATACCCGTGAGCGAAGCGAATTGGTCAGGTCGACCAGGTGGGTCAGCGATTGCTGCATCTGGCGCATATGTTGGGTGATCTCGGTTGTCATTCGCGAAATGCCTTCGACGGAGCCGACCGTAGGGGCGTGAGCTTGCCTCCGCCCACCCTGCGTCTGACTATCAGCAGCAGAGCGAGGAATTGATACACGCTCCGCAAGCTTCGCTATGTCCTGTACCAGATCCGCCATCTGTTCCGTCACGACACTAATCGCATCGAGCGCGACACCTGTTTGGGTGACCAACTCGGTCTGCATTACCACCTGTCGTGTGTTCTGTTCCACGCTCACAGCCGCGGTTGTCGTCTCTTGTTGGATAGTGCGTATACGCGCCGCCACTTTACGCGCCGCCTCCGCACTATGCATGGCTAATGTGCGCATCTCCTGTGCAATCACGGCGAAACCCTGGCCATGCTCACCGGCCCGCACCGCCTCAATCGCCGCATTCAGCGCCAGCAGGTTCATGCGTGTTGTCAGATCAGTGATAGTCAGAACAGTATCATTGATTTCTTGCCCGCTTTCACCCAGGCGCTTCATCACCCGAGCAGAGTGCATTGTCGCTTCGCGGACCTGGCCCATACCATCAACGGCACGATCAACGGTGCTCTGACCTTCAAGTGTCACATCCATGGCCTCCACGGCCACCTGCGCTATCTTTGCAGCGCGCTCCGAGACGTGATGCATCGTGACCGCCATTTCATCGATGACATGTGAAATGTTTTGGACCCGCTGCTCCTGCTGGCTTGCATCACGCACGAGCAGTTCGGAACTCTGTTGCACCTTCTGCGTATGCTCATCAACCGCTTGCGTCACCATCTGCACGTCGCCCAGGATTTCACTGATCTCTACCATCATAGTGTTGATAGCATCCGCCACAGGTTGTAGTATCTGAAGTGTCCGCTCATGCGATGAGCGCACACGTACACGCAGATCACCCTCCTGCACTTGTTCCAGGTCTCGCCGCAGGGCGGCAATTGCCTCTTCCAACGCCAGGCGTTCAGCCTCCCGCTCGTGAAAAATACGAGCATTATCGATGGCAATCGCAGCCTGGTTCGCAAATAGCTCCACTACCTCAATGCTTTCTAGAGTTGGCAATTTGTCGTCCTCGGGATCATCGAGAGAGAGAAACCCTAGCAGTTTTTTCATGCTTGTGTAGTCCCCCGATTCATCGTGGGGAACGTAAACAAGGAGTTCCCCACGATGAATCGGGGGACTACTATACAACGGGACAATCAACACATCTTCAGGGTGCCAGCGACCCGGTTCGTCGATATGCTCATGTGAAATAAAATAGCTCTGGCTGATACGAAACTCACTACGCAAGAGACCAAGCAACTGCTCAACAGTCATACGCGACTCTCGTGCCAGCATCCCCTCGATAAATCGGGGGACTACGCGGCGTATGCGCTCGCCTTCTTCAGATGCTGCTGATTCCTCGCAATTAGATGCGACCGGCACTACATAAGTAGTTTGATGATCCCGACCTGCTGCGGCAGTCGGGCTAATCAAAGTTGGAAGCGGGCCTTCCGTCTCACTACCCGGCTCAACGTCATTCTCACCTAAATCGGTGACCAGGAAAATGACCAGGGTACGAAAGCCCGTGCAGGCACTGACCGACGCGACAATCTGCTGAAGGACTTCGTTGAGGCCGCCTAATTCAAAGCCCATCTGTGCACGCAGAACATTACCCAGGCGGATTAATTCTTTGATTTGTTGTGTGCGTAGGGACGTGTAGCTCCCCTCAGCGGAACGCAGTGGAGCGCGTATAGATCCTTCGTGGGAGCCTCCGTCCTCAGGTTCAGGTCCCAAAGTTGGTAACTGCAATTGCAACGTTTGGTCATCCGCGGCGAGCGCGCCAGGGTGTTCGCGTTCCCAGTGAGCACGCTCCGTGGCCGAACGGAAACGGACGCGCAAGGGAACAAACCAGCCTTGTGGCTTTTGCTCTGACATCACCTACTCCTTCCTGGCATGAGTTTGAGTTTGATGATCCTGAGCTTGCCTACTCAGCCGTGGGCAACTCATTCTAATCAAACTCATAATAGCCTCGCATTGAACGAGGAATGCGGCCAGCGAGAAACGTTCCTTCTGGGCGATGCTCTTCCTGATCCACATGCCCCCGGCGATGAAAGAGTTCCACCAGTTCGCTTCTGGCATATGGGATCGTCACCTCTATCATCTCCATACTCTCCGCCAGCACGTGGGCGATTTTCTCACGCAACGTATCTAATCCCAATTGCTTAAGAGCGGAGACCGCCACTGCGTTTGGATAGAGGGTCGTGTCGAGCTCCGAGGACGGGTTGTCCAGGAGATCGATCTTGTTGAGTGCCGATATTCTTAGTTTCTCTTTTGGTGGCTTGCCTCCGGCATCAAGCTCTTGCAGGACATCATTGACCGTTATGCTCTGCTCGATGGCATTTTCATGGCTGACATCCACCACTTCAAGCAGTAAGTCGGCGTCAATCACTTCTTCGAGCGTCGCACGAAAAGCTGCGATTAACCTGGTGGGCAACTTTTGCATAAAGCCCACTGTGTCGGTAAGCAGCGCTTGCTGATTACCGGGTAAAAGGAGAAGGCGCGTGGTCGGATCAAGGGTGGCGAAGAGCTTATTTTCGACCAACACCTCAGAATTGGTGAGTGCATTGAACAAGGTCGACTTCCCTGCATTAGTGTAGCCGACGACGGCTATGACGGGAAGGGATTGCGCGGCCCGCTGCTGACGGTGGAGCAGACGTTGCTCACGGACCCCTTCGATCTCTTCGCGTAGCTCTGCAATACGACTACGAATCCGGCGGCGGTCGATTTCCAATTTTGTTTCGCCGGGGCCACGTACACCGATCGCACCACCTACTCCCCCGGCTCCTGCACTTCGCGTGCCGCCACCCAGGCGTGAGAGTTCAGTGCCGCGTCCGCTTAAGCGAGGCAGGCGATACTCCAACTGCGCCAGTTCAACTTGCAAGCGTCCCTCGCGAGTATGGGCATGTTGTGCAAAGATGTCGAGGATAAGCGCGGTGCGGTCAAGCACGCGGGCGTACAACACCTTCTCCAGGTTACGCTGCTGAGACGGAGAGAGTTCATCGTCAAAAATCACCAGATCGAAACCCAGCTGTTTTTCCATCTCAGCCAACTCCTGCAAACGCCCCTTGCCAAGGTATGTCGCCACATCAGGGTGGTACAGCCGCTGTACCATCGTCCCTATAACTTCAGCACCAGCAGTACGCGCTAGTGTAGCCAGTTCATTTAAAGAATCTTCGACGCTCCATAACTTCTCATCCTCGTCGCTTTCAACGGCGACGAGATAGGCACGCTGTAGGGGCGTGAGCTTGGGAATTCCTTTCACGGATGCACCCTCGGTACGATCGTCGGCAGATTCGGCAGCTCTTTGATAATGAAACTATTCACTCTCGCAAAAAGGCTCTGCGTCACAGCCTGATTGTAGAAATCGTGCCACTGCTGCAATTGACTCATGCTAATGTTGAGACCTGGAACAATGCTTGAAGCGCTGGTGATGGAGCCCTGAATGCTCCCAAGAAAAGTACCCAGAACGGCGAGCAATACGACCCACAACAGCCAGGCCTCCACAAAGCCAATCACTGCCCCAAGCAACGAGTCGCCAAAGTTAATCACCGGTATTTTACGTACAACGCCACGTATCGTGGTAGCAAGAATGTGTATCACGAAGACAGCACCAAAGAATACGACAATGTACGAAATGATCAATGAGCCAGGCAGCCCATTCCTGGCAAGAAACTGCGTGAACGGTGGTCCAAACACATAAGCTACTACGAATCCAATCGGAATAGTGAGCAGATTGATAAGGCTGAAAACAGCTCCATTACGAAAGCCATTAAAGACGAGCAGAACAACGGTTGCGATGAAAAGAATGTCCACCCAGTTAATTGTTGGCATATATGGTTACCTCCAAGCAAGCTTTGAGCATAGCCTTGTCAGTCGAGTCTATTATCTCATATGGAATCCTTTCTGGATACCCACCCCATTCATGGGGTGGAAGGAAAGGAAAGTCCCTGCAGGGGAATGCTCTATTCGTGAGAACCAAACAATATGCATCGAGGACTTGGCCGTCAAGAACATGGTGAAAAACCCTAAACTCGCTAAGAGTATCAGCGATGTGGGATGGAGTGAGTTCACCCGTCAGCTTGAGTACAAAGCAGCGTGGTATGGCAGAACCCTTGTCAAGATCGACAAGTGGTACCCATCTTCTAAGCGGTGTCACTCCTGTGGACATGTGCTCGACTCTCTTTCTCTGGATGAACGGTTCTGGCTGTGTCCTGAATGCAAGACCTTCCATGACCGCGACATCAATGCCGCGAAAAATGTGTTGGCTGCCGGACTGGCAGTGTCAGCCTGCGGAGAGGCTGTAAGACCTGGACGGGCGAAAGCCCTTTCAGGCGGGACTCGCTGAAACAGGAAACCCAACGGGCGACCGTTGGAATCCCGTCCCATTCATGGGACTGGGAGGATGTCAAATGCATAGACGTTATAGAGGGAGTAGTTGTAACCGCTGAGATGTGAAATAGGCCACACTTCATGCTATAATGGGACCTATGACCACTACATTGATCAACACAACACAAAAAACCGATCTACTCACGCTCACATTGCTACAACTCCAACAGTGGTTTGTCAAACGCGGTGAGCCAGCTTTTCGTGCAAAACAAGTCTATAGCTGGCTCTACCAACACCTCAGCACCGACTTCGCGGAGATGACAAATCTGCCACAAGCGTTGCGGCACCGTTTAGCAGAAGAGGCCTGCATCGGGCCTATGATCGTGCGCAGTGAATTGCACTCCAAAGACGACCGCACACGCAAGATTCTGTTGGAACTGGCCGATGGCAAGCTCATCGAATCTGTGCTGATGCTCTATCCACCCAGCAGCGAGAGCGGGGCACGTGCCACCGTCTGCGTCTCTACACAGGCAGGCTGCGCCTTTGGTTGCACCTTCTGTGCCACGGGACAGATGGGCTTTGACCGCCACCTGAGCGCGGGTGAGATTGTGGCCCAGGTCTTATACTTCGCTCGTGAGTTGCGCGCTGCACCATGGACGGCGGCTGGGCTGCCCGACAGTAAACCCATCGACCACATTACCAATATCGTCTTAATGGGCATGGGCGAACCGCTACATAACTACGATAACGTTTTGCAGGCGCTGCGTATCTTGAACAGTCCAGAGGGATTTCACCTGGGTGCGCGGCATATGACCGTCTCGACCGTGGGTCTCGTCCCCGCCATTCGCCGGCTCAGCCAGGAACCCCTCCAGGTCAATCTTGCCATCTCCCTGCACGCACCTACTGATGAGTTACGCCAGCAGACTATGCCCGTCAACCGTAAATATCCCCTGCAAGAACTGCTCGCTGCTTGCAAGGACTACATCAGCGTCACCAGGCGGCAAGTCACCTTTGAGTACGTGTTACTTGCGGGGGTGAACGATACAGCAGAATACGCGCACCAACTCGCTGAACTACTCGCACCACTGGCACAGTTTGCCCACGTGAACTGCATCCCGGTCAATGCTACCTCGGCCAGCTATCGGCCTCCTGGCCCAGATGCTATTCGTACCTTCCGCAACATCCTCTTCGAGCATGGTGTAAGCAACAGTGTGCGTGCTGAACGTGGTGACGATATTGCCGCAGCCTGTGGCCAATTAAGGACACGCTTCGAGAAGAAGCAACGCACAGAGGTTGTAGCACCACAGACATAGGATATTTGTTACCTCGGCGTTTAGTATGTACCCTCTGTCCGTTATATTAGCGAATCCTATAGACACTGTTTGAGCAAGAAGGGGAACAGGAACCGAACACGAGTTATGGCTTGTCCATGAACCGGCATCGGATAACGGAGAACTAGGGATGGTAGACTATGTAGAACAGCTGGGCAATTATCGTCTAACGTGCTTGTTAGGACAGGGAGGCTTCGCGGATGTCTACCTGGGGGAGCATATCTACCTCAACACCCAGGCTGCCATCAAAGTGCTACAGATGCATTTAGGCCAGCAGGAGTTAGAAGACTTTCTCAATGAGGCCCGCACTGTAGCTCGTCTCGTGCATCCGCATATCGTGCGAGTACTCGAATTTGGTGTAGAAAACAATACGCCTTTTCTGGTGATGGACTATGCTCCCAACGGTACACTGCGCCAACGCCACCCCCGGGGGACGCGACCTCCGTTCGACACTATCGTACGATATGTCAAGCAAGTTGCTGCCGCCTTGCAGTACGCCCACGATAAGAAACTGATCCATCGCGATGTCAAGCCGGAGAATATGTTGCTTGGCGCCAATGACGATATCTTGCTGGGTGACTTTGGCATTGCCCTGGTTGCCCAAACTTCGCGTTCGCTGCAGCCGAACGTCCAGGAAGCGGCTGGTACCCTGGCTTACATGGCACCGGAACAGTTGCAGGGCAAACCACGTCCGGCTAGCGACCAGTACTCATTGGGGATCATCGTCTACGAATGGATAAGCGGAGAGCGCCCCTTTCATGGGACGTTTACTGAAGTGGCAAGTCAGCACATGTTTATTCCTCCTGCTCCCTTGCATGAGAATGTTCCGGCCATCCCGCCAGCAGTCGAGCAAGTTGTGATGACAGCACTGGCGAAAGACCCTCACCAACGCTTTGCCAGCATGCAATTATTCGCCAACGCACTGGAACAAGCCTGCTTATCAGCTCATCTTCACGAACCTCTGCTCCCCACTATGTCTACCCTTACCAACCAATCAACCAGGCCCACTGGTGGAGGGCCGTCGTTGCGCCAGTTCCGGCAATTGCCAATCCCTGTGCCGAGCCAGTCAAAACTGTCTACCTCCGTTACACCGGTACTGGATCACCCGCTCGTATCGCTGCCAGGACAAGCATTACCATCTACTCAGATAGCGCATTCTCAAGATTCCACATCGGACGTGGCCTCTGGCCCTACCCTTGTACTACCCACACCAAAGCTGCCAGCCGCATCTTTGCCTGATAGTGCAACGCTTCCACCGTCGGACGTGGCCTCTGGCCCTACCCTTGTACTACCCACACCAAAGCTGCCAGCCGCATCTTTGCCTGACGGTGCAACGCTTCCACTCGATCATACGACGCTGCCACATACGAGCGTTAGTCCGCCAGATCAGACCTCTCAGCCTACTGTCATGATTTCCTCGCAAAGTGAAACTCAACCGGCCAAAAAAGCTATCTCACGGCGTGCCGTCATCATGGGTCTGGCAGGATTGGCGAGCCTGACTATTGTTGGGAGTACTGTTGCCTTCTTTGTGGAACATCGCCATACACCTTCACATTCCCACTCATCCAGTCCTACTGCCGTGCCTGCCGAAACGCCGGCGGTTCAGCCTGCTCAGACACCCAGTGCAACCCCTGCTCAGACGCCGACCGTCAAGCCTACTCAACAGCCCACCGCTACTCCCGTGGCGACAAGCAACCCCACACCGGCGCCAACCCCGACTGCTATACCAAGCCCGACGCCGACACCTGTGCCAGTCGTTTCCTCTGGCACCGGCACACTTCATGGAACCAATTCGTTCAATTTTGACCAGGGCCTCGAGGTAACTAGCGGAGGGGATATTTACTGGGATCAGCAGACCGACACGGTCCGCACGATGGACCCGGCTGGTAACGCTCAGTTGGCCAATCTGGGTGTTGTTGATTTCAACACTCTCGATGCAGCCGCCCTTCGGAGCCAGAGTTACAGTACTACTCCGCTCAATGGCAATAACGACTCTACCAACGAGCTTGTGAACAACGATGTCTTTGCTGTCGCTACCAATGGCGGCAATCATGCCAAGGTGCTTGTGGTCAGCTATGGCTACGATCTGCAAATCCAGTGGACAACCTACCAGGGGTGAAAAAATGAACGAGATCAGTGAACTGTTAGCACAATTGGTTGCAATTGATTCCATCAATCCCGACCTGGTGCCGGGTGGTGCCGGTGAAGGCGCAATCGCCCGCTTTGTAGCCAGCTGGCTTGAGCGTGCAGGCCTGGAGGTCGAGATGGACGAGCCGGCACCCGGACGCCCCAGCGTGGTCGGCATCGCGCGTGGCAGCGGCGGTGGCCGTTCGCTCATGCTCAATGCCCACATGGATACAGTAGGCGTCGCCGGCATGGTGCGACCCCATGAACCCGTTGTGCAAGGCAATCGTTTATATGGCCGGGGAGCCTTCGACATGAAGGGAGGGCTTGCTGCCATCATGCTTGCTGCGGCGGAAGCGAAGAAACGCGGATTGCGTGGTGATGTGATCCTTACGGCAGTCTCAGACGAGGAGTATGCGAGCATAGGTACCAGTTCCATCGTCAAACGCTGGCACGCGGATGCTGCTATCGTGACCGAACCGACCGGGCTGGACATCTGCGTTGCGCACAAAGGTTTTATCTGGCTGGAGGTGGAGACCACAGGAATCGCTGCCCATGGTTCGCGGCCCGACCTGGGTGTTGATGCAATCGTGAAGATGGGCAAAGTGCTTATCGGCCTGGAGGACCTCGATCGCTCGCTACGGTCGGCTCCTTCGCATCGCCTGCTACATAGTGGCTCGCTCCACGCTTCCCTGATCACAGGCGGTCAGGAACTTTCAAGTTATCCCGAACGCTGCCTCTTGAGCGTAGAGCGGCGCACCATCCCCGGCGAAACACCCGCAAGCATCGAGTCCCAGATACGCACAATCTTCGACCATGTCGCGGCATCCGACCCAGCCTTCAAGGCATCGCTGCGAACGACGCTAGTACGCGATGCCTTCGAGGTGGCCGAGGATAAACCCATCGTGCAGATTGTGCGGCGCCATGCGACCTCGCTGCTGGGTCGTGAGGCCGCGATTGTGGGGGCGACGCCGTGGATGGACTCGGCGATTCTGAGCGCTGCCGGTATTCCAACGGTCGTTTTCGGTCCCGGCGGAGAAGGTGCACACGCCGTGGTCGAGTGGGTTGACCTGGATCAGGTGGGACGCTGCGCTGAGGTGCTGGTTGCGAGTGCGGGGGAGTTTTGCGGGTGAGGGAGGAAGCCTGGCACCCGCAAGGGCTGCTGTATGGGTTACCCACATCGTGACCTATGTTATGTACCGACATCGTACCCTCTCGATGAGAGCCGCTGCTGCACCTACAAGGGATACGATGTACGTACACAGTAAGGGTCACGAGGTTGGTACTCCATACAGCTGCCACTACATTACATCCGTCAACTGAACATTGACAAACCACTAAGGGCAGGTATTGGCCGTCCCCAGGCTTCCATCGCATCAATCCAGCTTTCAATTGCATCTTTTCCTTGTTGCACGGCTTCTTCGCGGGTTTCCCCATGCGTCTTACATCCAGGAAGCTCAGACACTGTGACGATATAGACATTATCAAGCTCACTCCATTGAATTACCAAGGAGTGGTGTTCGTACTTCTCGTTCACTCTTGTACCTCCTTTAGCCTCTTGAGAATGTTTCTGATCTCCTGCTCCTGGTATGATTTGGCATCATCGCCATCATTCCCAGCAAGTGTGATTGCACCTGGCAGCCTGGGATGTTCCCAGACTGTATGACTTCCTTTCCCTGGTCGGAAAGAAAAGCCTGCCTTACGCAATATCGCCTTAATCCTTTCTGGATCAGTGAAGATCGTAAGGAAAACCGGCGGATTGGGAAAGTACTTCATTATATAAGATACACCAAGATACGTGGGCTTCCTCCTCACCCCGTCTTCCACACATGCACTGTGTTATCAGCCACTCGGTTGAAGGGGTCACCACTCCCCGAGGCGATGCGCCCGCCATCGGGCGACCACGTCACCGCAAGCACATCACTAGTATGCCCACGATAGGTGAAGAGCGTACGTCCGCTGGCAGCATCCCAGACCTGCACAGTGTGATCCCAACTCCCCGAGGCGATGCGCCTGCCATCGGGCGACCATGCCACCGCCCACACAACATCAGAATGCCCGCGATAGATGAAGACGTTGCCTCCATCAGTCGCATCCCAGACCTGCACCGTCTTATCACGGCTCGCCGAGGCGATGCGCCTGCCATTGGGCGACCACGCCACCGCATACACCGCATTGGAATGCCCAGGATAGGTGTAGAGCGTACGCCCGCTGGCAGCATCCCAGACCTGCACCGTGTAATCTTTTTTCAGCATAAGCGAGCCACTTCCCGAGGCGATGCGCCTGCCATCGGGCGACCACGCCACCGTTTCCACCCAATCGGAATGCCCACGATAGGTGAAGACGTGGCCTCCATCGGCGGCATCCCAGACCTGCACTGTCTGATCCTTGCTCCCCGAGGCGATGCGCTTGCCATCGGGCGACCACGCCACCGTTTCCACCCAATCGGAATGCCCACGATAGGTGTAGAGATGGCCTCCATCGGCAGCATCCCAGACCTGCACAGTGTGATCCCAACTCCCCGAGGCGATGCGCCTGCCATCGGGTGACCATGCCACCGAACTCACAGTATCAGAATGCCCGTGATAGGTGTAGGGATGGCCTCCATCGGCGGCATCCCAGACCTGCACCGTCTGATCACGGCTCGCCGAGGCAATGCGCCTGCCATCGGGCGACCACGCCACCGCATACACCGCATCGGAATGCCCAGGATAGATGTAGAGAGTCTTCCCTATAGCAGGAGGAGCGGGAGAGGAAGTAGGAGAAGCGAGAGCAGCAGGAACTGAAGGCTGCTGAGAGTGTGCCAGCCAGACGAGACTACCACCAGCCACACCTACGACTGCCAATCCTGCCAGACCCACTAAGGCAGTGCGCCGTGAGATGCTGTGCTTGGACGGGACGATGGATATGGGGGGTGGCGCAACATTAGGCACAGTTGGAGACATGGGTGGTGCTGGTGGGAACGCAGGGATACGGAGCGGCTTAACTGCAGTAGGAGTGGAGACGCCGCGTGGCCTCACAGAGGGAAGTGGAGTGGAGGATAGCGCAGCAGAGAAATCTCGCAGTAACGCTCCTGCCGTTGCGTACCTCTCCTCCGGCTTCTTCACCAGAGCTTTCTCTACCACCGATCCCAGGGCCTGCGGCAGGTCTGGCCGCATGGCACTCAGTGGCGGAGGTGGCTCCATCACCTGCTTGAATTTGATCCCCTCCGGAGTAGGTCCCTCAAATGGCGGACGACCCGCCAGCATCTGATACAATATCACACCCAGAGCGTAAATGTCGCTACGTGCCTGCGGCTGACCATTGATCTGCTCTGGAGCCATATAGAGGGGCGAGCCGAAGCCCAGACTCATCCCTCCTTCAACTGCATCTTGCTTCATTAAGTGGGCTAAACCAAAGTCCGAGAGCAACAAAATGCCATTTTGATGCAGCAAATTGCGGGGCTTGAGATCGAGATGGACCACATTGCGCGCATGTGCGTAATCCAACGCAGCGCAAATTTGCTTCAGGTAGTGCTTGACTGCGTCTAACGGTTGTGGGCCCGCTTTTACCAGTATACTGTGGAGTGTGCCACCACTGATGAAGGGCATGACCAGGTAGGCTCGCTCTTGCTCTAGCTCAAAGTCATCAATATGTACGATGTTGGGATGGTCCAACGCTGCCAGTGTCTGGGCCTCACGGAGGAAGCGCTCACGGAACTTGGGGTTGCTCAGATGTTTTTCCAGGATGACTTTGATGGCCTGCGGGCGATTGAGGAGGATATTAGCCCAGGAGTTCGCCGAGCAGATATTTATTGCCCAGCCTGCTATTGGAAAGCTGACCTTGCATAGCCATATGAGGGAGGTCCTCCCTGACCATCGGATATGAAATGGTATGGACGCTTGGCTCTCGAACTAGTCATAGTATAGCACATGGATAGGGAGTTGAACAGGTTGGGGTTGACGCGGGGTGTGCGACAATTTTTTGCGCTGCGTGGGGATCGAGCTGGGTAGCTGCGCGAGTCCCACTACCATGAGGCTGTTTCCCAATGATCCAGGTGAGATTCTACACCGTATACTTGAATAGGGTAAGACATGCTTGCCCTGAAATATCATACAAGGTAAGGAGATAACTAAGATGGCATCGCTTGCATCTGCTTTCCCCATTCTGCCAGGGAAGACGGAGCTCTGGAAGCACTTTAGCCAGGAGATGGTAGGACCTCGCCGCAGCGAGCACGAAGCATCCCGCAAACGCCTGGGGGTAACCAGGGAGGTCGCGTATCTCCAACAGACACCACAGGGGGATATGGCAGTCGTTTACCTCGAGGCGCAAGATATCCCACGCGTGTTTGAGGGTATGGGAAGGTCACAGGAGCCGTTTGATGTCTGGTTTCGCGAACAGGTGAAGGACATCCACGGCCTTGACCTTGCACAGCCCTTGCCAGGCCCATTCCCCGAAGCCATCGTCGATTGGCGAGCAAGTTAAGACGCCTCTCGTCAACCTTGGTGCTTATTCAAGAGGAAGAGGGCTAGCATCACTCTAGCCTTCTTCACACGGGAAGCCTACCGCGTGGTTAGTAGGGGCGTGAGCTTGCCTCCGCCCTGTCCAGAACTCTCCGTGAAAAAAATGAAACACACCCCTGCTTCAAGCCACATTTGCCCCCAATAGAACAAACATGCTATACTGCCAACAAAAGAACCCAAACATATCGCGAGTGGCAGTGACCACACGCAACGTAATTAGTACCACTCGTTTCCGTAAATCATATCAGGTGCAGTATCATGAAAGATAGGTAATTATTCAGGACTCCTCACCACCGAAGGTGGCAAGGAATCAGGCACCTGCATAGTCACTCCAGCAGATCGCAAATGAAAGGCTAGCTTCATGCCACGTATATTCGACAACATAGAGCAAAAACTCTTGCCTGCTCTAAAGGGTACGCTTGAGGTTTCGGAGCGGGCAGATTTTTGTGTTGGCTACTTCAATATGCGTGGCTGGAAGCAAATCGACTCATACATAGAGAATTGGTCAGGTGTGGATGAACACTGTTGCCGCCTGCTCATTGGTATGCAGAAGTTGCCGGAAGAGGAGTTACGAGCCTCCCTAAGCATTACTGTATCAGATGAAGGTATGGATAACCAGACTGCTCTGCGACTCAAGAAAAGGCTGGCAGAGGAGTTTCGCGATCAGCTAGCATCAGGGATACCTACCGACGCAGATGAAGCAGGGCTGCGACGTCTGGCGGCACAGATCAGGGCAGGGAAGGTTATCGTTAAGTTGTACTTACGCCACTTATTGCATGCCAAGCTGTACCTGCTCTTCCGCTCTGACCGTAACAATCCTATCACTGGCTACTTAGGAAGTAGTAATTTAACCTTTTCCGGTCTTTCACAGCAGGGTGAACTGAATGTAGACGTGCTCGACCACGATGCCTGTGAGAAGCTGGCCAAATGGTTTGAGGACCGTTGGAAAGATCGTTGGTGCCTGGATATCTCAAAAGAGTTGGTAAGCATCATCGAGGAAAGCTGGGCACGCGAAACTCCTCTTTCCCCTTATCATATCTATGTGAAGATGGCCTACCATCTTTCTCAAGAGGCTCGTGCAGGACTGGCAGAATTCAACATCCCACGCGACTTCGGATACAAACTTTTTGATTTCCAGAAGGCGGCTGTTAAAATCGCTGCACATCATCTGAACAAGCGAGGTGGCGTGCTCATAGGAGATGTTGTCGGTTTAGGTAAAACACTCATGGCTACCACCCTGGCTCGCATCTTTGAGGACGACTACTACCTGGAAACGCTCATCATTTGCCCAAAAAATCTCGTAAGAATGTGGGAGGATTACGCTGCGCAATATCGCTTACGTGCAAGAATATTGTCAGTCAGCCAGGTTATCCGTGAACTACCAGACATGCGTCGTTATCGTCTCGTATTGATAGATGAGAGCCATAACCTTCGCAATCGTGAGGGTAAGCGATACAAGGTGATTCAGGAATATATCGAGAAGAACGAGAGTAAGGTTATTTTGCTTTCGGCCACCCCTTATAACAAGGAATTTACAGACCTCTCCAATCAGTTGAGACTCTTCCTCCCAGAGGACAATAACTTAGGTATAGGGCCCGAGCGGTTACTACGTGAACTAGGAGAGACAGCCTTCATTCGCCAATATCAGTGCTCTGTTCACTCACTTAAGGCTTTTGAGAAGAGTCCTTATGTCGATGATTGGCGTGAACTCATGCGCCTGTACATGGTACGACGCACACGCACTTTCATCCAGGATAACTACGCCGAGACTGATGCCACAAACGGACGTAAATACCTCACTTTTGGCGATGGTACCCGATCTTATTTCCCCATGCGGGTACCAAAGACAGTGAAGTTCAGCCTTGCAGAGACCAATCACAATGATCAGTATGGCCAACTGTATGCAACAAGTGTGGTAGACACTATTAATTCACTTCATCTACCACGCTATGGCTTGGGCAACTACGTAGCTGCAAAGCCAAAGGAACCACCTACAGCAGCAGAAGCGAAAGTACTGAATGATCTCTCACGTGCGGGTAAGCGGCTCATGGGCTTTTGCCGCACCAACCTGTTCAAGAGGTTAGAGAGCAATGGATATGTCTTCATCGAATCAATAGAACGTCACATCCTGCGCAACTACATCTTTCTCCATGCTATCGAGCAAGGACTGCCACTACCAATAGGCACTCAGGATGTAGGGTTGCTCAATACAGACATCAATGATGAAGATACGGATGCGCCGAGCCTGGCAACAGGAATGCTTGATGATGACGAAGATAGTGGTAATGCAGTAGGTGGGAACACAGAAACACATACCTTGGGTACAGAGGCCGAATTCAAACGTCGTGCTGCTGATACATATGCTGAGTATGCTGCTCAGTACAAAAGTCGTTTCAAATGGCTGCGCCCAAACCTTTTCAATAAGAAATTAGCCGACGACCTGCATGCAGATGTGCTGGCGCTGCTCAAGATAGTTCAATCGTGCGGCAGGTGGCATATCGACAAAGATGCAAAACTCAATTCCCTCATCTGGCTTCTTACGACGCAACATCCGAACGACAAAGTACTCATCTTCACTCAGTATGCTGATACGGTACGCTACCTGGAGAGGCAACTCGAGGCTCATGGTCTATTTAAGATCGCAGGGGTTACAGGCCAATCATCTGATCCTACCTCCTTAGTGTGGCGATTCAGCCCGATAAGTAACAACAAGAGTAGTGTAATAGGTCCAGAAAGCGAGCTACGTGTGCTCGTTGCCACTGATGTGCTTAGTGAAGGCCAGAACCTGCAAGACTGCTCCATCGTGGTCAATTACGATTTGCCCTGGGCGATCATCAGACTGATCCAGAGAGTGGGACGCGTAGACCGCATCGGTCAGCAGGCAGAGGAAATCTCCTGCTATACCTTTCTTCCGGCAGAAGGAGTAGAGCGCATTATCCGATTACGTGAGCGGCTTCGCAATCGATTACGCCAGAATGCCGAGGTAGTCGGCACTGACGAAGCATTCTTTGAGGATGATCACAATAATCAGGTGATGGTTGACCTGTACAATGAGAAAGCAGGTCTGTTAGATGGCGATGTGGACGGCGAGGTAGACTTAGCGTCATATGCCTACCAAATTTGGAAAAACGCTACCAGCGCTAATCCTAGCTTGCTTAAACTGATACCCGAGCTGCCACCTGTAGTCTACTCCACCAAGCCTTACAAGCCCATTAACCAGGAGCCTGATGGTGTACTTGTCTATATGCGTACCGCGGAAGGCAATGACTCACTTGTCTGGATCGACAAAAATGGCCGCAGCGTCACCGAGTCACAGTTAGCAATCCTCAAGGCAGCTGAGTGCTCTCCGGAGACTCCCACTTTACCCAGGCAGTGTAATCACCATGAGCTGGTACAGAAAGGTGTCGAACGGATCGTGTCTGAAGAAAAGTCTATGGGTGGTCAATTGGGGCGACCATCCGGGGCAAGATTCCGCACCTATGAGCGACTCAAACGCTACATCGAGTCAATGAAAGGCACACTCTTCGAGACCGAAGAGTTGCGCAAAGCTGTTGATGAGATATATCGGTATCCGTTGCGCCAATCGGCTACCGATACACTGAATCGTCAGTTAAAGACTGGCATCAGCGATGAGCGATTGGTCAGCCTGGTGTTGGCTTTGCGAGACGAAGATCGCCTGTGCATCATCAATGAAGAGACACCAACACAAGAGCCAGTCATACTTTGTTCACTTGGGCTATCAGCGAAGGAATAGCTATCTCTGTACAACATGCTCTACCCCCAACGCTGCTTTATATAGGCTACTGTCTCCTGGGGTGTAAGCCTTCGCTTCCTGTTGCCTTCACGGATATAAAAATCCCCGCCCTTCATATAGACAGGCTCAGTTGCAGGTGCAATATCAAGCCTACACACATCTTTCCCTTGCAGCATACCAAACGAAATTTTATAGAACTGACTCCAGTTATCGCTGAGATTATTTTTTAGCGTATCCAGCAAGAAGAGTTGATATCCATCGCGATTCTGCTTTTGCGGGTTAGCAGCTTTAAAGTCCTCATTGAGCCCTAAAACTGTCCCATCATCCTCAACACCAATCAGCACAATACCACCATGCCTGCTATTCAGAAAAGCGGCGACCTCCTGTATGACGTTATCACGCATCGAGTCGTCTTTCCTGTTCAGTCTCGCATTCCAGCAAGCCGCCTCTTTGAACTCCACTCTATCACTCTCACCTTTAGGCAAGGTTAACAGTCACACTGTGTCACCCTGAGCGCAGCGAAGGGTCTGTCTCGATAGGCAGAGAGATGCTTCGCTGCGCTCAGCATGACAGGGCTGGACCTTGCTGTTGGTTAGGAACTGTCAAGTTCATTTGAACCATGCCTTAGCAATAAGTTCTCTAAGAGCCAGGTCGTCGGGCGCAAGAGCGAACGTACGGTAAGCATCCAGAGCCGCATCTTTGACGGACTGCTCGACTTGAGGGAATGTGCTCAGGACATGCATAAACTCTTCTTCAATCAGACCATAGAGGTGAGCAATCATACCATCGAGTTCAGCCCGTAGTGTGGCACGTTCAACTGGATCGGTAGCGGCTACTTCTAGGGACCAGGATGAGCCAGGCATGACCGTTTCCCACAATCCCCGAAACTCCGCCGTTGTGCAGATGAGACGTGTGGCACGCTCCACAATCATCCTGAAAGCAAGATCACGTTCTGTGAGACGTGGTACAGGAAGCTGGTAGATATAAAAGAAATTCACGGTTGTTGTTACCTTAGTTCGAAGCAACCAATCAACAGTAAAGCTATTCCAAACCGCACACAGAAACAGTTGCTGTTGATCTGTGAGAAGCCGACTACCATTTTCGTCTATAGATTTCACTGTTGGTAATTTGTTACCATGAAATGCAGGTGGGATGACAGTTGAAATTAGCGTTCGCTGATCTGTGTTTCTCGCTATATCTCGAAATGCCAAGCGATAATCCTGATAATCGAGCTTTTGCCCAGTATCATGCTTCCGGCCAAGGATAGCAGCACGCCCTTCTTTTTCATCTACCCAGTAGCGTGGTATGCTCCACTGATGCATAAACTGGTGTATCATCTTGCCTTCGTAAAGTGGCAAGCGACCTGGTGCTGGCTCAGTTCTAAACAAGTGGTGATCGTTGGTCATATGAAACTCATTAGTAAGCACCAAATTCCATGTACCCGCAAGTTTCTCACCCAAAAGTGGGTACTTCAGCATCTTCTTTGCAATGCTAACATCAACCTCATTCTTGAACTCCATCACCGAGAGTGAGTCAGGAGAGAGACGACGAATAAGCTCAACCGACATATCTAATGCTTCCGCTTTGCGGAAACGTTCCAATTCTGTGGCATCGTGACGCATGAAGGCAGCAGGAAACGCCTGTGTCTGTCCGCCTTTTTCATAGGTCAGCAAGACGAATTTGAAGCGGCTATCTACTCCTTCAAAGATCATTTTGCGGTTCTCAAAACAGAACAAGCCCGTCACTTGCGTTTGACTAAAGTGCAATTCTCGTAGTTGTTTGGCTCCCAGGTCGGTGTAAATGCCGCTGGGAATGACGATGCCACATTGACCACCTGGACGCAAGAGGTTATAGCATTGCTCGGTAAAGAGCTTGTAAAGATTGATGTCGGTGCCAGATTTTCTACCATTAACCGTCGATATTTGATTCTCGTACTGTTGCGCTGTACGATAGTAGGCGCTCTGATAGGGGAAGCGACTCTGATAATCCAACCAGGCATCGCGAATCTCAGCATCCTGGAGTAGCTTCGTCCGCTCCGTCTCAAAGTCCTCAATGCGCATCTTATTTTTACTGACCAGCTTGGAGTGCATGGCAAAGAATTCTTTTGCCTGGGGCTTGAGTATCTCCCAGGGAGGATTGGTGATGATGACATCGAAGCCACCACGCTCATTCATTACGTGATCAAATTCATAGCCCCAGTGAAAAGGATGCAGTGCTGCAATATCGTTAATGTTCAACGCTCGTTTTGTCGGCTTACCATCAGCATTCTTACCACTATCCCAGGCGGCCTGTTCGTACTTCACGCCCAATTGCTTGAACTCATCTAGCAGCAATTCATTCAGGTTCGCGATAGCATCTTCACGTTGGGCCTGGATGTTATCCCGAAGAGCACGTAAATCCTTTGTATATTGGGAGGTATTTCTGTAATTGCGAATGAGGCGATTTTTCTCTTCCACTACCTCTTGAAACCGCCTCTGAAAAAGATTGAGCTGAGCGATACGTGTGTTATACATCTCCTCATTGACATGCAACAAACCAATCAGCGAATTACCCGGCAGAATGTTGAAATCAATGTTGGGCAGCGGCTCTAACTGGTCAACCGTCTGTGCCGAGGAGACGAGTGCAAGAAAGAGGCGCAACTTGGCAATTTCGGTAGCCTCTTCCATGATATCCACGCCAAAAAGATTTTCAGTGATGATTTTCTTTTTTATGTAGTAGTTCAGGCTGTTATGCTCAGAACGCGCCTTTTTAAGCCAGGCTGTCAAATAAGGATCGTTCAAATAGTCAATCTTGCCCGTTATCGCACCATAGATTGTGGTCAGAGTATTCATAGCTGAGACCAGGAATGCACCAGAACCGCATGCAGGGTCGAGTAGTGAAATTTTGGGTAACATATCGAGCAAATCACGACAGAGTCGTGCATCAAGGTTCATTAACAGCTCTTCCATCGTATCGAAATGGCGGCCTCTCGTCATCCCCAATAGAGCGGGTGCATTCATCTTCTCCAGTATCAGCTTGTGAATAGTTCGTTCACACAGGTACTCAGTGATTTCTGGACGGGTATAGTAGGCCCCGAAGAATTTCTGGTTGATATACTTCTCAAAAATATAGCCGAGCACGTGTGGGCTGATCTCGTTGTCTTGACCGCCAGGAGTGTCGTCCAGGTTCCAGGAGTAACTGGAGAACAATGAGAACAGGTTTTCGAATGCCTCATCGGGGATCTGGATAGCAGGCCATCGTTTTTCAATTGGGTGAAGGAGAAACAGGCCACCATTCAGGTATACTACCTTACCTAGCAGTTTCCTGGCAGTATCACTTCGTTCGTTTTCAGGCTTCGCGAAACCCTCAAAAAAGAGCAGGTTGAGAAACTCACTGTAGTATAAGTTCGGGCCACGTCTGCGGCTTTCCTCCAACTTATCCTGGAGATAGTCCACGTTGCCGTTGTCGATAAACCATTTGCGTTGCAAAAAGTAGATAAACATTAAACGGTTGAGCAGCACCGACGCATACCAGCGACGATCTCGCTCATCATCAATGCCACTGATGTATTCCAGAAAGCGTAGATGTTCCCGTTTGAAATCTTCATAAAATCGCTTCGTTACCCGCTCAACATCAAGCGCCTCTTTTAATCGCCTGGCTACTTCCAGCACACCAGGAGCATTGCCGGACTCATCAAAGTCTCCAACATCAAACACCATCGCCTCAAGCTTACCAAGAAAGAGGTCGCCGGGTTGCCCTTTGACATAGAGATGCTCACGCGGATAGGGTTTGGTTCCATCCCGTTTGACCCAATACCATAAACTCTGGCTACGGGCCTCATCCAGGAAGATCAAAAGGTTCTCATGGTACACAAGTGAAATTTCTTGATGAATTGCCTTGCGCATCTTGGCATCTGGAATCTTGCCATCCTGGGCTTCTATTTCAAAAATAGCGACTCCCGAAAGTTCGGCAATTTCCTTCCGCGTGTAAGCGCTATTTTGTATGACCATAGCTACAGGCATCGGGTTCTTGGGCAGACTCCAGCCCAATTCGTTGAACAAGGTTTTAAAATCTAACTCTTGCAAAAGGTCACGGGTACGCTTGATATTAAGTGTCAACGTCTCGCTCCTTCAATCTAGCCCGGTTTCGCTTCGGAACAAATGCAGAGTGGTCAAACCATATTTTCACCGATGAGTATAACATAAGACGAGGTTCATGCACATGAGTTTGTTATTTTGGATGGTTCTCGGTCTTCACATCATTTGCCCCCAATAGAACAAACATGCTATACTTCCACCAAAAGAACCCAACCACGTAGAGAGGAACAAATCGCACAGCCAACGAAATAAGTACCACCCATTTCCGTAAATCATGCCAGGTACCGTATTATGGAATAGAAACAGAACAGCAACCATTTCCTAGATACAGACCGAGAGGGCAACGAGATGTTTATCGGCAAGATCGTCAAATCGGACTCGCACATCAACTACGTCTGCCAGATCTATGGGCCGCGTGAGGTGGAAGTGGAACCCAGCCCTGCGGACTACGCCTTTGGCCGCTTCGTGCACGTCGCCGTACGCGCCGAGCATGCCCACGACCCGCACTCCGATCTGAACTTTGCCCTCGGCATCAGCTATGAACCCAAAACCTACGCCGTTGGCGTGATCTACGATACCATTCTGCTCAATCCTGCCTTCGGCTCCCTGGGGCCACGTCTCTCCAACGAGACACAGGTCGAACTCTTCTCACCCGACTACATCTCCGAGAAAGCAGTGCTGATCTACGTCATGGTCCTTGGCATGATGGAACTGCGTATGACCCCCAACGGCGAAGCTGAGTTTCTCTCGGCCATGCATGGCGTGCCACTGCTCTCGCTAGAACTCGGCAGTGAGATCGAAACTATGACCGAAGCCGAGGTCCGTGCCTTCCATTTCTTCAGTGATCAGGGTGAGCCTGTTAAAGAAGCGTACTTGCACATGGGCTATCTGCCCCATATCATTGCCCAACGCAATAGCCTGCTGCCGATGGTCTCACTCCGTATTATCGACCAACTGGAACGCCTCTTTCCCCAGAATCTCCCGCTCCTCTCAATCGTTAAACGCAATTTTGCCTGGAAGCTAAAGGTGGAGACAACAGGCTAGCAAGAAAGGTATGTGACCCATGATTGACCCATCTACTGTCTCACCTGTCTCACGCCCAAGGTTCAGACCGGTTGGCATCACCAAGGGGCCAGGCGAAACGGCGCATGAATATACATTTGTCTCGCGAGACGACGAGCAAGTCCTCAAGAACGGCGAATATGTTTATTATGAACTTGATGGTTTCGACGAAATGCTACAAGAGTCCTCGCCACGGGCATACCTGTCCCCCAGACAGGGTTCCACAAGGGTCCCCACACCACACCACACCACACCCGCCCCTACGGTTCAATCTCCGCCCGTGCGGGCTGATGATATGACACATGGGTTACGCGCCGATGATATGACCGATGAGGAGCCAGAAGTGCACCCTGCCTGGGGGGCTGGTTTCACGTCCCAACGGAGTGACAACGTTATGCAAGGGCAAAGGGCCTTCGCCCGCCGTGTGCTTGGTCGTATCATCAAGCGTGTGCCCCTGCAACTCTACCCGGACACCTTTCTGGCAGAGCCGGAGATCTCACCCTCGCAGGTGGCCGCTATGGTCGGTTACGATTCACGTACTAACGAACTCTTTGAGCTGCATGTCTCCATCATGGGTTACTATGAGGAGGCAACCGGCTCATTTATCAACCCCTGGATTCCGCCGCCATCGGGGAAACAGATTTTCCTGGCAGACGATGAGATGCTCTCTCGTATACTCAGCCGCAAACAAAGGGGACAACCCGGCTCGGCAACCATCGGATCGCTGCTCACTCGTGCGCCGGATGCGGTGCCTGTGGTACTGGCCGTGAAGGATTTCGTCAGCACACATCTCGCCATCATCGCGAGCACGGGCGCGGGGAAGAGCTATCTCGCCAGCGTGATCGTCGAAGAGCTGATGCAGCCACATAACAAAGCCTGTGTGTTGATTATCGATCCCCACGGCGAATATGGCACATTGGACCAACTCGCCAACCATGACGAGTTTAGCGAGCAGGGCGACGGGCGAGGAAGCGGCTACCGGGCGCAGGTGAAGATCTACAAGCCGGATCAGATCAAGGTACGCATCTCAACGTTGAACATGGGAGATATGCGCCATCTCTTGCCCGAGATGACGGAGAAGCAGCAGTATCTACTCAGCCGGGCGCTGCGGAAAGTCAACGAGACGAAGAAGGGCTCACCCTGGAGCGTGGTTGATCTGAAGGCCGCCGTGAAGGCCGTCTCGAAGCAAAAGGGTGACGAGGACAGTGAGGGCGCGGACGATTCGAGCACAGTACATGCATTGACCTGGCGAATCGACCAGCGTTTTGTAGATAGCTTCACGTTCGATGATATGCAGCACCTGGACCTGCCGGAAATCTTCAAGCCGGGGCAATGTACCGTGCTGCAACTCAACGATATTGACGAGCGCGACCAGCAAGTCGTGGTGGCGACATTGCTGCGTCGCCTGAATAAGGCGCGCATGGAGACCGAACGAGGCAAGGTCCATGCAGGCGAATTCTACCTGCCTTATCCCGTCTTTGTGCTGCTGGAGGAGGCGCACCACTTTGCCCCCAGTGGGACGGAGGTCGTCTCGACAGCCATTCTCAAGCAGGTGCTGGCCGAGGGGCGAAAATTCGGCATCGGCGTGGGCCTGATCAGTCAACGTCCCGGCAAACTTGACGCGGATGTGCTCAGCCAATGTCAGACACAGTGTATCATGCGTATCGTCAACGAAATCGACCAGAAAAGCGTTGCCGCCGCTATCGAAGGTGTTGGCCGCGATCTCTTAGATAACCTCCCGGCACTCTCCAAGGGGCAGGTGATCGTTGCCGGCGCTGCCGTCAATACACCGGTGATCTGTCGCGTACATTCGCGCATCACCAGGCATGGTGGCGAGAGTAAAGACGCGCCGGATATGTGGCAGAAGTACTTTGGTCCCGAAGCGCAGGAGAGCCGCCGCCGCAGTGAAGCTCCCTTGAATGGCAATAAGGGCTTTCAGTTGTTGAGGTGATCTATAACATGACGAATCGTACAGCCCTATATACGTTGTTACTGTTAGCGCCGTTGGCATGGGGGGGATTGCTCCTTTTCACCTATTTTGTGCCTCCACATACCTTGCTAGCCTTTGTCGCCCTTTTTGTGCTGTTGGGTGTCGCACTAACCAGCACCTTCTCACCACTGGCTTATTTTGTGACGCTGCGCTTTCTCTCCTCGCGTTTGTACCGGGTCACCGTTCGTCATGCGCTCCGCCAGGGGGCATTGCTGTCGCTATGTATCATCCTCAATCTGATCCTGCGCGCACTGCATAGCTGGAATATCTTTACTGCGGTCGTGATTTTCGTTGCGGCGGTTGTAGTAGAGGTGCTATCGCTGGCGCGGAAATGAATGACCATGAATATTCTCATTGTCCGGCCGGGAGCCATCGGCGACACCCTCCTCACCTTCCCTGTGCTCAAAGCATTGCGAGAATACTATCCTAACCCACACATTACCTTCGTGAGCAATGCCAACGTATTGCCCTTGGCAGTAGCATTTGGCCTTGCAGAAGCGGTATCCGATTATGGACATGTGCAGTGGGGAGAGTTGTTCTCGACAACAGGCATCCAAACACCCGCCATGCGCGAACAGTTGCAGGATATTGACCTGGCAATCTGCTGGCTGCGTGACACCGATGGCCTGGTAGAAGGTAACTTGCGCACGGCAGGCGTCAGGCGGGTAATTGTTGCTCCGGGGCGTCCAGCCGAAGGTATGCATATTCATGTTGTGCAGTACCTGGCCCAAACGATAGTAGGGGCCGATTTATCGTGCCCATCGCCGATTTATCGGCCATCAGAAGGGGCCTCAGCGAAGCTTGCGGAGCGCGTTTCAATCCCGTGCCCATCGCCTCAGCGAAGCTTGCGGAGCGCGTTTCAATCCTGGCCTTCAGAGAAATCCACCGCATGGCCGGATCAATGTAATAAAATTCATAATCGAACCCCTACGCAAAACTTGCGCAATGCACCCATTGCCATTCACCCTGGCAGTGGGGGAGCACAGAAATGCTGGCCAACCCAGCACTTTGCCACCGTTATTGAGTGGTTATGGAGCCTGAATGGGCTACGCGGAGATAGCCATTCAGTCCTCTTACTGGCGGGATCAGCCGATCAAGAGCGCCTACATGATATACTGGACTCCATCGGGCATCCACCCGAACCAGATATGCTCAAGGTGCTGGTACATGCGCCATTGCTCGAGGTTGCACAGCAATTGCAACAATGCAAGTGCTACCTTGGCAATGATTCCGGAATCACTCACCTGGCAGCAATGCTAGGGGTCCCCACCATAGCACTCTTTGGGCCAAGCGACCCCGCCACCTGGCAGCCGGTGGGGCCATCAGTGCGAGTCATACGAGCGCAGGTGCTGGAGCACCTGGGGAGCGATGTGGTAATAGAGGCGCTGGAATCGTTCTTATCGATACGATGAATCTCTATCAGGAGGAAGTTTATGCCAGACCAACCAAATGCGCCGGAGCAGACAACTCAACCGAGGAAACTGGTCCTACCAGCATATCCTGATGAGCAGCAGAACGTCAATAGTAAGCTGCATGTACGGCCCGAACAACTCATTCATCCTAATACTGCTACTGCACACCCGCCCACTAATCCATTGGCAAAGCTTCAGTACTTCTGGCGCAGGGACCCGGCTTACAAAGTACTGATCATAGCGACCGTCACGGTAATAGTCGCAGGCATCATCTTCACGATCCTCGGCAGTATTGCATTTTTTCAGAACTCCAATGGTGTCACACAGGACACAATACCTCAGAATCCACCCTCGGGTACGGTTGATATCCATCCTACGTTTCCTACCCCCAGCGGTGGCAACGGCAGCACCACAAGTAGCCAACCGCCTGCGCACGGTACACCTGGGATCATACCCGCGTCACCTTCCTCTCAGCAGCCGACTCCGAGCCAGAGCGGATCATTGATTATAGCCATCACAAACTATCCGGTAGTGGTAACTAACAATAGCAAGATAACTGTCAGCGTCGCTACCAACGACATATTTGCCGAGGTCAGGCTACAGGTTGAGTATAATGCCCCTCCCTACTCTCTCGCCACACCGCTGTATCCGACCGATGGAAGTGGGAATGCAATCATTCCCTGGCGGGTGCATGTCCGTAGGGATGGGTCCGGCCTGGCGACCGCTACCGTGGTTGCGATAGCAATCGATCAAAGCAGCGGCCAGCAAAACACCTCTGCACCCGTTGAGATTCGCATAGACACGACAGGCGGGTAATATCGCGTCCGTAGGGACCCGATTATGGATTTTAACCAAAGAAGCCGGACACATCAGCGAGTCCGAGCGAAGTGTATGGAGTACCAACCTCGTGACCCTTGCTGTGTACGTACATCGTATCCCTTGTAGGTGCAGCAGCGGCGCTCATCGAGAGGGTACGATG
>WNFA01000303.1_pt1 | contig 45792 bp, 42 predicted proteins | sample 5400481 | NCBI WGS metagenome assembly WNFA01 (sample SAMN13153340, study PRJNA577476) | soil metagenome | isolation source: 120 cm saprolite under Douglas fir tree site 2 hole 1 replicate 2 | place: USA:California | collected 2015-04-18 | reverse complement strand
AAGTGATTCCTCCGGACGCAAGACCAGCAAAATAATTCTTGCTGACACTCGAGAAATCACCGGTCCGAATTGCTGTGCTACAATTTTATGAGCAGTCTCGTAATTGCGGGACTGCCGGAGCGTGGAACTTCGGGCTCTGTGCAACGAGGTCCCGCGAACCCCGCCAGGCCCGGAAGGGAGCAACGGTACCGGGATTGCCTTGTGTGCCCCAGATTACCCGAAGTTCCTCGCGCTGAAGAAAGCCATCAGTGGTAAGTGTTCAGTTCTACGTGCGCGACAACCTCTCGGCCATCTTCTTTTCTTGTCCACGTTTGCACCACCGATCCCGGAATCTGATTTCAGTTTCCGCTTAAAACTTAGAACTTTTCTGGAGCGTCGCGTCGTGCGAGACTCTCCTTCATGAGCTATCAGGTAATTGCACGCAAGTGGCGTCCGCAAACTTTCAAAGATTTAGTTGGACAAGAACACGTTACAGGAACGCTGGCGAACGCCATCAAGAATGATCGCGTGGCGCACGCGTATATTTTTTCCGGGGCGCGCGGCGTGGGAAAGACAACCGCTGCGCGCATTCTGGCCAAGGCCATGAATTGCGTAAATGGCCCGACGGCCGAGCCGTGCGGAGTCTGCGATTCGTGCAAGGAGATTGCGGCAGGAAGTTCGCTGGACGTAATCGAAATTGACGCCGCTTCCAATCGTGGGATCGACCAGATTCGCGAATTGCGCGAGATGGTGCGCTACGCGCCGGCGGCATCGCGCAGCAAAGTCGTCATTCTCGACGAAGCGCACATGCTGACCGGCGAAGCATCCAACGCTTTGCTGAAGACGCTGGAAGAGCCTCCCGATCGAGTAATTTTCGTACTGGCCACGACGCAGCCGGAGGATCTGGAAGACACGATTCGTTCTCGCTCGCAGCATTTCCATTTTCGCGCGCTGACGTTCAATGAAATCGCGAATCGTATCAAATACATTGCCAAAGAAGAGAATCTGACCATCGCCGACGGCGCAGTTGCCGTGATCGCTCGGATGGCAGAAGGCAGCATGCGCGATGCGCTGTCGCTGCTCGAGCAAGCACGCGCTTATTGCGGCGACAATATTCCGGACAAGGAAGTGCGCGAACTTCTCGGCGTGGTGCCGGACGATGCGCTGCATGAATTGGTGGAAGCAATCGCCACAGGTTCAGCGGATCGCGCGCTCGGCCTGGTGCACACCTTTCAAAAAGAAGGCCGCAACCTGCAGCACTTCTGCCGCGAAGCAATTCGCCACATGCGCAATCTCCTAATCGCCCGCGTCTGCGGCGCGGATTCGGATTTGATCGCCGCGACTCCCGATCAGCGGCCAGCACTGGCGAAAGCGGCAGCGACCTTCAGTGAAGAAGACCTCACACGGTTTTTCAATATCTTGCTGCAGACCGATGATGACCTGCGGCGCAAACCTGACCCTCGCGTGCACCTCGAAATGGGTTTGCTCCGGCTCATTCACGCCGGGCGCTTGGCGCCTCTCGAAGAATTGCTCGCAGATTTGGGTGACGCCAACGGCAATGGCGGCGCAGCAAAAAGCTCCACAGCTCGCGCCAGCACCCTCCCTGCGTCCACACATGCTTGGTCCGGCAGGAATGAAATTGCGAATGCTGCTGCCGCAGGTGTGGGAGCCTCGCCTGCAGCCACTCCGAATAATTCCGCTGCCAATTCGGCCGCGACGCCGCTCAGTTTCAATTCCCCCGCCTGGAGCAAACGGCCGGAAACTTTTGCGAATCACAGCGAAGTCGCGACCAGTGTTGTGCTCCCGATCATCGCGGACGAGAAGGCAGCGGAGCGCGAGGCTGCATCGGAATCTTCGAACGCGCAGACACAACCGGCTTCGAACATTTCAGAGTTAGCGCCGGAAGCCACGGTGAATCGTGTGGCGGCGAGCGGCTTGAGCGAAGAGCAGGTGGCCGAAATTCGCGGCACAATTCAGGCGCAGCAAAAGTTTCTGGGGGAATTGCTGGAGCATGCGCATCGCTGGGAACTGGAAGGCGCGGAGTTGCGCATATTTTTTGCAACGGAGAAACGCGCTTTCGCGGAAATGGTGGAAGGCCGGGACTCGCTGGAAAAAATCCGTGCCGTATCGGGCAAGGTGCTGAATCGCTCGGTGCGTGTATGTGCTAAGATGGAATTGGTTGCAGCGGCGGTCGCGAATGCGTCGCAAGCGGCGTCCAGCGCCAAGGAATTGCGTGAGAAATTTGAACGCGATCCGATGGTGCGCTCCATGTTGCAACGATTCGGCGGCAGGATTTCTGAAGTGAAGCGGCGCGAAGAGGTCTCGTGATGGAAGTCAATGCGCTTCAACAAATGTTGTCCCGGTTGCGGCAGGTGCAGGAAGACCTGCAGCGCCAGGTAAACACGGTGGCGATTGAGGCGTCGGCGGGCGGCGGTATGGTCAGCGTCAAGATGAATGGCCAGAAACAGATTCTGGAAGTGCACATTGAGCCGGAAGTATTTGCGTCGAAGGATCAGGAAATGCTGCAGGATTTGATCCGCGCCGCGGTGAATGAGGCGTCGCGCCGCGTGGATGATGAACTCGCCACCCAGATGAAGTCCCTCACCGGAAGCATTCCCGGAATTCCCGGCATGAAGATCCCCGGATTATTTTAGCGCTGCGGTTTTTTATCCATTAAGAAATAGCCAATAATTCCTTTCTGAGCTTTCCTGCGCTTGGCGTTTGGGCTTTGCTTCGTCTGGAATCTGCGTTATTTCCCGTCTGAAAAGCTGGGACAAGCCGTCGTACTCCAAAACGCCGGCCGGAGGCGGCGGCCTTTACAAAGGCCAACTCAAGATGGCCACCCGAAGGTGGCAGCTAGCCAGCCTCAATCGGCGGTGTTGCGCTCGAAGTCTGGTGGATTGATGTGGACGTTTTCCAGGATGCGTTCTAATTTGCGCAGCTGATTTTCTGGGTTGATATTTTTTAGGTTTGCTGAGTTGGTGGTGCTCATGGCGAATGCGTTGGAGCCAGCGGTAGCTACTCCGTAGCCTATTTCGTAGCAGGTTTCGTTGGTAAAGGCGTGCAGGTAGATGCCGTTGTATTCGTGCATGCTGGCGGCCGAGTATTCGGCGAAGCCGTGGAAGTCGATTCCGTCGACGGTGCGGGTGAGGGGAGCGCCGCGGGTTTCGGCAGGAATATTGAAGTCGGCGCACACAGCTTGCGCGGAACCGTAGTGCGCGCTGACGGTGAAAAACTCGTTTACGAAATTGGTGCCGAGGTGCAGGCCCTGGGGTGGTTCGACGGTGGCGAGACGGATGCCGCCGGGTTCGGCGAAATGCATTGGAATGGGCCCGAGATAGCCGAGGCCCCGGTCCATGCTGGGCAGCTCTCCTTCCCTTAGTACGTAACCCTTCGGGGCATCGAAGGCTACGCCATATTCTTCGTTAGAAAATTGCAGTGAGGTTGCGGCGCGCTGCGCCATTTTTTCAACGGTGAGTTTGCGGCCAGAAATTGCCGTCAGCGCTTTTTCCTCGTCCGGACGACGATTCAGTTCGTGGGAACTGGCCAGTTTTTTACCACCGCCAGAGTTGTGAGATGGCGCAGCGGAACAGCCCATGACCCAGGAGACAGCGTATAGGAGCGCCGCGCAGGTGATGGCAACGTAAGCCGAGTCCAGACTGACCGTTTTTACGGTTGCCGTGTCAGGTTGTTCGATCATGACTTGAATCCTCCAAATTACCCGAATTCAGAAATGCATTTGGTGAACCGGAAAATTCATGTTGAAAGATAAGGACTTTGGCGATTCGCCGGTGTAGGTGTTGTGTCAGGCCAGACACAACATAGGTGCGACGGCCCGTGCGGTCATAGAGTTGGAGTACAGACATGGGCAGATGGGCTAGTTTTTGACGTGGTTTGCGTGGGTGTGCGCGGGTGTGCTACACAATTGGCATGCCAGATTTTGCCGCTCCTGTGGAACGACTGATCGATGAACTGAAACACTTGCCTGGAATTGGGCAGAAGACGGCGCAGCGATTGGCGTTCTATTTATTAAGGATTCCGGCTGAAGATGCGTTGGGACTGGCGGAGGCGATCCGCGACGCCAAAGAGAAGATTCGCGAGTGCTCGGTGTGCGGAAACATTACGGATACGGATCCATGTCTATATTGCACCGGGACAAACCGCAGCAAACGCACCATTTGCGTGGTGGAAGAGCCGCACAACATCATGGCCATCGAGAAGACGCGAATGTACAGCGGGTTGTATCACGTGCTGGGCGGGTCGCTGGCACCGTTGCAAGGGCGCGGGCCCGATCAGTTGAAGATTAAGCAACTGATTGAACGGCTGAAGGGCGGGTCGGTCGAAGAAATCATTGTGGCTACCAATCCTACCGCGGAGGGCGAGGCTACTGCGATGTATCTGTCGAAGCTGCTGAAGCCGCTGGGAGTGCGGGTATCGCGCATTGGCGTGGGTATTCCTGTGGGGGCGGATTTGGAGTATGCGGACGAAGTCACGATGATGAAAGCGATGGAAGGGCGGCGCGACTTGTAGGCGGCCCCACAGTCGAGGGCGAGTTTCCAAATCGTCCAGTTGGCGTGAGGCCAGTTACGGTTGTAGTTTTCTTTCTCGGCATTTTTGCTGGAATCGCGGCGCCGATATTCCGGCGATACGGCAAGGCGGGCATCGTCCTGGCTGGTGGAGCGGCCATGCTGGTGATTGTGGCCGTTACGGGGCTTTTGCATCAGGATATGCGGGACGGGCTGGCAACGGTGGAGGCGAATCGCCGCCAGTATCACATGCTGCTGGAATGCGAGATACCGGTGCTGGCGCTCGCGCTGGCAAAGGAAGCTCTTCTGGGCCGGTTGGGCGATTCATGCGGCGTTTACAGTGTTTGTGGCGGTGATCGTGATATGGCTGGCGTTTTTCTGGCATTGCTGACACCCGAGACAAATACTGGAAGTTGAGATCCTTCCTGCATCCAGTGTTGTACTCGGTCCGGATGACAACTCTGTTTTACGATGTGCACATCGAGGCCTGGTTGAAACAAATCGCGGGGCAGGGTAGCGCAAGAACGAGCAGCGGCCTAAAGCCGCCGCTGCATGAAACGGACAAGCCGTACTAGGCTGAGACGGTGGTACTCCTAGTCCAGACTGGCCATTTTAGTTTTTTCGATATAGAGTCACAATTCTGCAGTGAGTTTCCCATCACAAGGAGGTGCGCTATGCCTGATCTGGCGCACTACATGGCGCAATACAATCACGAGCACACTTCAGTGTGGAATAAAATTCTGCACGGAATTGGCATACCGCTGATTTTTGCGGGGATCGTGTTGCTCCTCTTCATGAAGTGGATCTGGGGCGGCTCGTTTTTTATCGCTGGCTGGATGTTGCTGTTTTTGGGCCACAGAGTAGAAGGAAACCATCCCGCTTTTTTCCAAGGGCCAGTTTATTTACTGGTTGGCCCGATTTGGGTGGCAAAAGAGATATGGGATTTCCTTACCGGCAAGCACCCCCAGGCAGAAGCCGACGTGCCCAAAACGGAACGCCGCTAAGCAGAGCAAAACAGACTAGATAAGCAAGGGATGTAGCGTCGGACAGGGAACAGTTTGGCAAGGATCGTGCCGACGATCCAATGGACATGGTGCAAGAAAACGCTATGAATGCGGGCGAAGAACTGCGCAAGCGGCGCAGTTCGCGAATTGTGCAGGCCGTGCCGCTGCTGGTGACCGGCGTGGACGCGCTGGGGCGCCCGTTCGTGGAGCGCACTTCAAGCCTGATTATTAATTGCCACGGCTGTCGGTACCAATCGAAGCATTACGTCCTGAAAAATATGTGGGTGACGCTGGAAATTCCCCACGCGGAGCCGGGACAGCCGCCGCGGCAAGTGCGTGGACGAGTGGCATGGATTCAGCGGCCGCGAACGGTGCGGCAACTGTTTCAAGTGGCACTGGAGTTGGAGCTCCCAGGAAATGTGTGGGGCATCGGATTTCCACCGGAGGATTGGGGCAATTTTGTTTTGACAGTGGGCGCAAAGGGCCATGCGGCAAAGGATGAGGACATTGTTTTGTCGTTGCCGGAAAAATCGGCTGAGAAATTAAGAGACGCGAAGCCTTCGGCTGAACCGGAGCTTCCGCCTCCCGCAATCGGTACGGATACGCTGCACATTCTGCCGCCGCCAACCAGTACGACTGATGCTTCGCTGCAATTGGCGAGGCAAGTGGCTCGCCTGATCGCGGACGCGAAGCAGCAAATCAGCGCGGCGGCTCGCGAAGCAGCGGCACAAGCGGTGGCAACCGAACACCAGACGGCTACGGAAAAATGGCAGGAGAAATTCACTACGGCGCAGTCCGATATTGCAACGGAATCGGGACGCGCCGTCGAACGCATTCAACGGGAAAGCGATGAGCGCAGCCGGGCGGTGTATAGCGCGGCAGCGAAAGCGCTACAAGACGAATTGCCGAAGTGGCTAGCGCCTCACCTGGAGCAGTTAACGCGCGAAGTGACGGCGACGATATCGCAAGCCGGCGCTGAGCAGCATACGCTGCACGAGCAACATGCGGCCGGAATTACCGAGCGCGTGCAACAACTGTGCCGGGAAGCCGAAGAAGTGGCGCGGCGAATCGTCGCGCAATCGCAAGAACTAGAACGGCGGATTGCCGAGCAGGCATCCGTGACCTCTGCGGTGCTGGACAGCCGCGTGCGGAAGCAGGAAGAAGTGTTTGGCGCGCACCAGGAAAGGCTGAATGCGACGGCAGGCGCGGCGCAAGAACAACTGACAAACGCAGCCGCAAATGCGCAAGGCGAGATGCAGGCGCGTCTGACAGCGCAGGTAGATCTGGCACGAATGCAGATTCAAGAGTTTGTGGAATCGGCGGTGGCAAAACTGAAAGAGGGCGCGGCGGAATCGGCAAACCAGAGCGTTGCAGATCTGCGCGCGCAAACCCAAGAACATCTCGACAGCGAATTGCAGCAACGGATGGCGGCGTTGCGCGAGGCGGCAAAGAGCATCGCAGCGGAAACCGAGGAAAGGGTTAACCGAGTTCACGGCGATGTACTCGGCAGACTGCAGGAGAACTCGGCGCGGCTGGAACATTCCATCGCGCGAGCCGGTGCTACGGTTTCGCAACTGGATCAATATTCTGAGCGGCTGGGCACGAAGCAGCAATACGCGTTGGAAGGTTTTCAATCACAACTCGACGATGTGCTGTCGCTGCATCGCAATGAGTTGCACCGGCGAAGCGAAACGCTGTTCGACGATTTGAACACGCGCATTCGGCAGTCGTTCGATGATGCCAGCCAGGATGCGGTACGAAAATTCGATGAACAGGTTCGCAGCCTAGCGGAACCTCATATTGAAAAGACCAATGATGCGATCAGCCGCATGGCGGGGGGAAGGTCGCTGCTGGACGCTTCGCTGACGCTGCAGCAGGAGCGGATTCGCAGCGCGGCGGACGAAGCTTTTGCTGAATCACTGGCGCGATTCCGGGAAAATCTTGGCGGCGTGGAAGAATTGCTGCAGGAAGCTTCGCAAAGCGTGATCAGTCGCAACCTTGCGGAGCTCGAGAGCAAAGCCGGCGATGTGCGTCACGAGGCCCGCGAGGACATCTACAAGACCGCGGAATGGTACGAAAAGAAAGTGCAGACGCAGCTAAATGGCCTGACGGAAAAAATCGTGGAACAGGGCGGGCATCAACTGCGCGAGCGCGCTGGAGAAGTTTCCGCGGAGTTTGCCGCCGAGCTTGATCATTCCAGCCGCAATTTTGTGGGCCATTCGCAGAATCAGATGAAGGAAGTGGTACGCGAATCCTTTGATCGTGCGCGTGAACTGTTCGCGGAAGCCGCGGACACTACGACTGCGGCGTTCATGGACGAGATGCAACGCCACGCGCGGCAGGAGTTGCATGGCTTTGAGGAAACGGTGAACCAGACCGCCGCGGAATCGAACCGGCAATTCGCGGCTTCGCGGGAAACAATTGCGCAGCGTCTGACCGATGAGCAGGAAAGCTTCTTGAAGCGCTTCCAAGCGGGTATGGCCACCGCGCTGGAGAATGGCGTGCGCGAGGCGCAGGAAAAAATCAACGATGGGTTTTTGCCGCTGTGGGAATCGTGGAAGGCCATGACCGAGAAGCGACAAGAAGAATTGCGCGCATCCATGGCCGACCTGAGCAGCACCGCGACAGGTGAGTTCAAGACGCGCCTGGACAATGTTTCGAACACCTGGCTGTTGACGACGGTGGCCAAGCTGGACCACCAGTCGCGCGACGTGGTTTCAGGGCTGTCCGCGAGCGCCGAGGAAAAACTGCGGAGTGCGTGCGCCGAGGTTTTTTCCAATGTCGGGGAGTCGTTGCGCAAACGGCTGCAGGAAATTACCGAGGAGTTTTCGAAGACGTCCCGGCCAGAATCGAAGTAAGCACTTCTTTCATTGACGATGCCAGTTGTTATTGCCTGATTCGCCTCCGCTTCGCATGCCCTGTATAATTCCCTTTCCATGGCAAACCGGGCTTATCTTCGTATCTGGACGCGGGAATTTTCGCGAGAGTCGATGGTTGCGCAGTTTGTACGATTTTTGGCAACTGTGCCGCTGTCTGCGCCGCGAAACGGTTTTGACAATCTGGTGATTCAGGCCATCGATCCGACGGAGACGCCTGTTTCCGAGTGGGATTTCCGCGAAGGCACTTTTGGCGCGCCCGAAGTGGCGGCGATAGCGGCGCAGCATATTCACGGCGACAGTGCCTACATTGTGGATGCACAGTGGGACCTGTGGACATTCGAGAGCGAAACGCTGAAGTGGACGCAGGGGCCGAAGCCGCTGGAAATAATTTGCCGCGGGCCGGAGTATGATGACGGCGCAGCGGCGGGCGAGGGGCAATTTAGCGTGGATCTGGGATTCGAACATTTTTTTACCGGGCACGGGGGAATTCTGGCGCCGGGAGCTGCTTCGAATCCATTTGACAGTTCCGATCATCCGATCGAGAAAACGTTCCGGCAATGGATGTCCGTGGATGCGAACCGGCGTGAATATGCCGCAAAGACGCGGGAAAACATCCAAAAATTGTTCAGCTGGATTGAGTCCATTGAACGGGCATTGCCAGTCGAGCGAAACGAGTTGTCGAGTGAAGGAGAGGAAAATTTTGAAGCGCGCCTGGATGCGATTCTGGGCCAGCGTTAGTTTAGGGCTGTTAGCGACCAGCGCCATCGGCGCCGCTGCAGGCGGTCCGGTGGGTCGAAGAGTTATCCCCGTCGCAACGAAACAATCCTGGCGAGGATATCGCCGGGGCGTACTTCCATGGCCAGAGCGCAGGCACTTTGGCGTAACCCAACGAAGAACGATGCGCAAAATCACTCGGCCATATGGCAGAGCTGCGATGGCGACGCATTGAACGTTAATTTTAGCGACGAAGGAATCATTCAGTCGGTGTGGTTGAGCAAGACGAAAGCCAGGCCTCTGCGCGCATGTGCGAACGCTGTGGCGATGGCACCGAAATTCAGCACCGGCTTGGGATTGAGGCTCGGCGACGCTGCCACGCGCGTGTTGCAGCTGTATGGGGAACCGGATTCGCGCAGTCCTAGCACGAAAGACCAGCAGCGGCTAGAATTGCTATATTACGCATTCGATTGGGCGGGCCCGGACGTGCCGCAGATGATGGAAGTGCTCTGCACGGTGGAGAAAGATGGCAAGCCGGGCCGGGTGATTGAAATCACGCTGTCGGCATCGAGTCTGTAGCCAGCCTGGCCAAACAAACCATGGAAAATTCTGCTCACAATGCGGCGCGATGTTCGTCTGGAAAGGTAGTGACTCCTTTGCCGCCTGTCGTACCAAGTTACTCGCGCTCGCTTCTCGTTTCCCTTCTGTTGTCTGCGTTGGTTGCAGGATGTGGAACCAGTCCCGCGCCCAAGCCGGAAGAGCCGGTGGCCGCAAAGCCCGCTGAGCCGGCGGCGCCGGACGAAGTTCGGTCTGCCGCTGATTCGCTGCTGGGAAGCGAATCGCAAGTGCTGGCGTTTGGCGATCTGGCGAAAACCGGCAAGCAGCAAGTCCTGGTGGCAAACGTGGTGCCAAAGACGCCAAAAGACAGCATCACGGGAACCATCGTCACGCGCGCGGTGATTGCGGAAAATGATGGCGGGCAGTGGAAGGAGATTTTCGGCTGCGACGAACATCTGAAGAACGCCAAAGGCTATTTGGGAATGACGCCGATTGAGCCGGTTAGCGGCTGGCGGCTGCAGTTCGAACAAGACCCGGCGAAAGGATTGACGCTGTATCTGACTCCGGTGAAAGGCATGGAGGACAAGCACGTCCTGCCTATCGGAGTGCGCTGGAATCCGAAAACGAAACGGTACCAATCGTTGGATCGCACGTATGAGCAATTCTTGGGTGAGTCGCCTTCGCTTACGACGCAGAGGTCGCAACTACGGTGAGTGCTTCGGTACAAGAAAAAGTGCAACAGTCGCCGCCAAAAAAGGACTTGAGCGGCCTGATGCCGTATTTGCGCAGGTATGTGTGGGCGATCGTGCTGGGACTGGTTGGCGTGTTGTTTATGGGAATTATTGGAAACGTGATTCCGCTGGCTACTGGAGTGATCACGGACACGCTTGCCGGCAGTGCCGCTCCTTTCGAACACTCTACTGAGGCGCACGTGGGGATCCCGGTTACCGTGCTGGCTGGGTCGAGACTTAGCCGTTCGATTCCCTTTTACCAGGCCAAAAGCCGCAGAACGCTCGGGATCTACTGCCTGATTGTGATTTTATGCGTGAGCATCAAGGGTTTTCTGTCTTTTATGGCGCGCTGGAAATTGATCGGGGTTTCGCGCGACATCGAATTCGACATACGCAATGACTTGTTGAAGCGGCTGTTGCTGCTGGAGCCGGAATTTTACGTGCGCAATCGCACCGGCGAACTGATGTCGCGCGCGACCAATGACCTGAATTCGGTGCGCATGGTCCTGGGACCGGGAATTATGTACAGCGCCACGACCCTCGTGACCATGATTTTCGCGATTGTGGTGATGGTTGCTCTTTCGCCTTCGCTCACACTGTGGGTTTTGTTGCCGGCTCCGGTGGTTGCGGTGGCGGTATGGTTCTTTGGGCGCACGATTCACGATCTCTACGAAAAAATCCAGGCGGCGCTGGCGACCTTAACTGCGCGCGTGCAGGAGAACTTGTCGGGGGTACGTGTGGTGCGAGCCTACGCGCAGGAAGAAGCCGAGCAGCGGCAGTTCGACGAACCGAACCGCGAATATGTTGCGCGCAATATCAAGCTGATTCGCACCTGGAGTATGTTCATGCCGTCGCTGCAGGCGCTGATCGGCACCACCTTCCTGATTGTCCTGTGGCAGGGCGGACATCAATTGCTGCGTGGACAGATTTCACTGGGTGCTTTGATTGCTTTCAACGCCTATCTGACACTGCTGGTGTGGCCGATGATCGCGTTGGGCTGGGTCACTAATATTTTTCAGCGCGGCGCGGCGTCGATGGGAAGACTCAGTTACATACTTTCGGCGCAGCCGAGTATTGACGATTCGACTGCGAAAGGTTCACCAAATACGAAGCCGGTGGGTGAGATTGAGTTTCGCGGACTGACGTTCAGCTACCCGACTTCGCTGGCCGGAAACGATTCGAAGGTGAAAGCGAAGTCCAACGGACAAGGCAACGGCCATTCGAGCGGTTCGCATCCGGTGCTGCAGAACATTGATTTGAAGATTCCGGCCGGCTCGACGCTCGCAATTGTGGGACCGACAGGCAGCGGCAAGACTACGCTGGCCGCGCTGATTGCTCGTTTATGGGAAGCGCCGGATGGCGAGTTATACCTGGACGGAAAGCCGCTGAAAGAATGGCCGCTGGCCGCGCTGCGTGGTTCGATTGGCTTCGTGCCGCAGGACACGTACCTGTTCGGCGAGACCATCGGTGGCAACATCGCGTTTGGATTGCCTACATTTACCAATGAACAGGTACTCGAAGCCGCCGGGATTGCCAATCTGGATGGCGACATTCAGGATTTTCCGAAGCGCTATGAAACGGTGGTCGGAGAACGCGGAATCACTCTCTCCGGCGGGCAAAAACAACGCACGGCAATTGCCCGCGCCGTGATACGCGATCCGCGTATTTTGATATTGGATGATGCGCTTTCGAGTGTGGACACGCAGACCGAAGAACGCATCCTGACCGGCTTGAAACGCATCATGGATGGTCGCACGACGATTTTGATTTCGCATCGCACTTCGACGGTGCGAGATGCCGATCAGATCGTGGTGCTGATTGATGGAAAGATCGCCGAGCGCGGCACGCACGATGAACTGCTCGCTGCCGGCGGATATTATGCCGACCTGTATCAGAAACAACTCTTGGAAGAAGAGCTGGAACGCGCATGAGCACCGCACCGGTAAATCCGCACGAAGAAGAGGCCCTCGGTAAAGCGTACGACTCGCGCTTGATGCGGCGGCTGCTGCAGTACATGGCGCCGTACAAATGGTGGGTGGTGCTGGCGTTGGGCATGGTGGCGATTGTCACTCCATTGGAACTGGCCCCGCCGCTGATGTTCAAGAATGCCATTGACCGTTACTTCGTTCCCGCCATGAACGGCACGGTTGGAGAGGCGCAAGCCTGGCGAGGGATTTTAATAATTTCCGTGATTTACTTTTTGATCTTGCTGTTTGATTTTCTCGCTCAATACGCACAGATACGCATCATGCAGCGCGTCGGCCAGCAAACCATGTACGACATGCGCAGCGGCATTTTCGGCCATTTGCAACGACTACCCATGACCTATTTCGACCGCAATCCCGTCGGCAGATTGGTTACCCGCGTTACCACCGACGTAGACGCGCTGAATGATCTGTTCGCAGCGGGCGTGGTTACCATGATCAACGATCTATTCTTGTTGGTGGTCATGGCCGTAGTGCTTTTCTGGATTGATGTGCGCCTCGCGCTGGCTACACTGGCTGTGCTGCCGGGAATTTTGATTGTCACTTTTATTTTTCGGCACTACGTTCGCGAAGCCAACCGCAAAATCCGCACGGCGATTGCGCGCATCAATTCTTTTCTGCAGGAATATATTTCTGGGATGCACGTGGTGCAGCTGTTCAACCGCGAGCGCAAGGCCATGACGGAATTCGAACGGCGCAATCGTGAGAACATGCTGGCCTGGCGCGACGCGATTCTGGCCTATGCGCTGTTCTATCCGGGCGTGGAGTTTCTGAGTTTCGCAACCATCGCGCTGATTTTCTGGACCGGCGGACTTCGCATTCTTAATGGCGCTCTCACGCTCGGCGTCCTGACCGCCTTCACCATGTATGCGCAACGCTTCTTCCGGCCGATTCAAGACTTGAGCGAGAAATTTAATATTTTGCAATCGGCGATGGCTGCGAGCGAACGCATCTTCAAGCTGCTTGATGAACCGGTCACGATCGAATCCCGCGCTGATGCTCACCGCCTGACGGCGGCACGCGGCGAAATCGAATTCCGCAATGTGTGGTTCAGTTATCGCCGGGTTTCAGGGTCTGTACTTGCAGACCCTGAAAAAAAGAATGCGCCCGAACCCAGCGATGAAGACTGGGTGTTGCGCGACGTGTCTTTCCGGATTTCACCTGGCCAGACGTTCGCAATCGTCGGTCACACCGGTGCCGGCAAAACCACTCTTATCTCCCTGCTGCTGCGTTTCTACGATATTCAGCGCGGCCAGATTCTTCTGGATGGCGTGGACATCCGCTTCCTGGATTTGCAGGACTTGCGCCGCCATTTCGGAATCGTGCTACAGGATCCGTTCCTGTTCACAGGAACGATCGAGTCCAACATTCGCCTGGGCACCCCGGGCATCACGCGCGAAGACGTGGAACGCGCCATCGACAAGATCGGCTTGGGCGATTTTGTACGTACGCTTGAGGAAGGAATCGCAACTCCCACGAACGAACGCGGCTCAACTCTTTCCGTTGGACAACGCCAGCTCATCAATTTTGCCCGAGCGCTTGCGCACAATCCGCGCTTCCTGATTCTCGACGAAGCGACCTCGAGCGTAGACACCAAAACGGAATTGCTGATTCGCGAAGCGCTGGACAAGCTGCTGACCGGGCGCACCGCTCTAGTGATTGCGCATCGCCTAAGCACGATTCAATATGCCGACAGAATCCTGGTGTTCCACAAGGGCCGCCTGCGCGAACAGGGCGCTCATCAGGAGCTTCTCGCGCAACGCGGCATTTACTACCGCTTGTACCAGCTGCAATACAAAGAGCAGGAACTACATTTGCCTCAGGCCGCCAACGGCTCTCCGGCACCGTTTGCGAACTTCCCTGCTCCCCTGCCCGCAACAGACTGAGCGCGCATCCGCACAATGCCGCCAACGCAAATCCTTTTATCCGCGGGCGAAGCGAGCGGCGACATGTACGCCGCGCAACTCGCCGCCGCATTGAAAGCACGCGCAAATTGCGACATTTTCGGAATGGGCGGTGCCCAGATGCGCGCCGCGGGCGTGGAAGTTATCACCGATTATTCCGAAGTTTCGGTGCTCGGTATTACGGAAATTCTCGCGCATCTTCCTCAATTGATTCGCGCGATGCGCAGACTGCTGCGTGCCGCGGAGAAACGCCGGCCCGCGCTTGCAATCCTGACTGACTTTCCCGGATTCCATTTGCGGCTGGCCCGCAAGCTGAAGCCTGTCGGTGTTCGCAACGTTTATTACATCTGTCCGCAGTTCTGGGCATGGCGGCCGTGGCGAGTGCGCATCGTAAAACGGCGATTTGCGCTGGCGCTCTGCATTTTCCCATTCGAAGAAAAATTCTTCGGCGATGCAGGCGTGCCCGTGAAATTCATCGGCCACCCACTGGTCGGCAATGTAGCACCAACGCAAACTCGCGAAACATTTTTCGCAGCGCATGGGCTGGACCCAGCGAAAAAGCTGGTGACGATTCTTCCCGGGAGCCGCAACTCCGAACTCGCGCGCCACCTTCCTCTACTCCGTGAAGCCTGCGCCAGGATTCATGCGGAGATGCCGGTGCAATTTGTTGTAGCCGCAGCGCCGGGCCGCGCCGAATTTGTGAAACAAGGCTGGCCAAGCCAGTTGAATGTGCGCGTGATCGAAGGTCAGACCTACGACGCGCTGGCGCACGCCGATGCCAGCATCGTCTCCAGCGGAACAGCTACCGTGGAAGCAGCGCTGCTCGATGGGCCAATGATTGTGGTATACCGCGTAACTTCGCTCACGGCGCTGCTGGCGAAGCCGCTGGTGCGAACGAAATTCTTCAGTATGGTCAATCTCATCGCCGGGCGCGAAGTGGTGCCGGAACTCATCCAGAAGGATTTCACGCCAGAGAAAGTGGCGGCGGAGACGTTGCGCTTGCTACGCGACTCCTCAGCCACCGCAGCCATGCGCGTGCAACTTGCCGAAGTTCGCCGCAGACTTGGCCCTCCGGGAGCCGTCCAGCGCGCCGCCGACGCAATTTACGGATTGTTGACCACCCCGTCTGGCAACGCTTCTTGACCCGCTGCTATCCTATAGAGGGAGCCTTGTAGTCGCCCCAAAGGAAATGGAACCGATGGCCCTTCTCGCCAAACCGTCTCGTCCGTCCCGGCTGCTCTGTGCAGTGCTGTTTTCCAGTTCGCTGATGCTGACTGTTGCTGCCAAGGCGCAGGACGTCGCACAGTTGCCATTTCTGGCGACTCATTACGACATCGCCGCAACGATCGATCCTGCAAATCAGACAATTTCTGCGACGGCCAAAGTGGACTTCCGCGCCACGGAGGTATCCAGCATTGTGCGCGTGGAGCTGCATCCGAACCTGAGCGTCACGGAAGTAAAGAACGGGGCGGGCAAAGCATTCAACTTCGAACGCGACAACCTGAATCCACTTCTCCTGAACGTGAATCTGCCCTCGGCCGCCACCGCCAATTCCACTGTGACTCTGACTTTTACTTACGCCGGTCCGCTGGCCAACGAAAACAACAGCCCGGTTCCCGGAGTGCGCCTTGCTTCCATTTACAAAGACGGCGCGTACCTGTTGCTTCCGGCTCGCTGGTTTCCTCTGACCGCGTATCCGACCAACCGTTACACCGCCACTTTCCGATTGACCGTACCAGACACTTTTGCGCTGGCGGGAACGGGCAAGTCGCTCTCGCCTTCGGCCGTGCCTGCCAAATCCGCGGCGGAAGGCGGCCGGCTCTTGTACGTGTTCGAGTGCCCGAACGCAGCGCCGAATGGTTCGTTCGTGGCAGGCCCGCTGCAGCTGAGTGCCAAACAATCTGAAGGTCTGAGCGTAAACGTCTATGCGCCGCGATCCGCCACAGCCAAACCGGAAGACTTTGCAAATTCGCTGGCACGTTCAGTAAATGTGTTTTCGGATATATTTGGCTCGCTGCCGGCGGAGCCGGAGTTCACCGTGGTGCAGATTCCCGATGGCGGTTTGCGGGAATTTTCCGGACCGGGGCTGATTGTTTTATCGCAGCGAGCATGGGATCCCAAAATCAATGATCGCGTGATCGCTCGCCTGGTGGCTTCGCAGTGGTGGGGCAACCAAGTGCTGCCGGCGACTCGCGGTGATGTGTGGATCAGCGACGGCCTGGCACGCTATTCGGAAGCGCTGTATGCCGAGCAAAATGCCGGCGCGGAAGCCGGACTGCGCGCGGTAGATGACTTCGCAGTCGGGGCACTGATGAATGAAGAAGCATCGCCAATTTCTCAGGCTGCGCGGCTGGTTCCTTTCACCAGTGATTATCGGTCGGTGGTGATGAACAAAGGCGCGATGATGTTTCACATGTTGCGCGCGCAAATGGGCGAGATGTCTTTCAAAACGCTGCTGCACCGTTTTTATGCAACATATGCGGGCAAAAGCGCCACCAACGCGGAATTCCAGCAAATGGCCATCCAGCAGACGCAGTCCGCAATGAAGGCGGGCCAGGAGCCGCCAAACCTTTCCGGATTTTTCGCGCAGTGGCTGAACTCCACCGGGGTGCCGGACTTTAAAGTTGAATACGTCGTTTATCGCACACCCAAGGGCTTTCGCGTCGTAGGGAAAATTTCGCAACCGCTGGACACCTTTTCCATGCCGGTGCAGATGCGCATCGAAACCGAAGGCAATCCAGAAATCAAGACCGTGGACGTAACCGGAACGGAATCCACCTTCACCGTGGAAACATTCGGCCGGCCCAAACCTGGCGGCATCAAAATCGATCCGAACAATGTAGTCCTGAAAGGCAATTCGGGCTTGCGCGCTCGCGCGGCGATTGCGCGCGGCGAAGAGCTTGCCGAAACCGGCCGCTACTATGATGCTATCCAGCAATATCAAAAGGCGTTGAATATTCAGCCGGGACGGCCGCTGGCCAATTTCCGCATGGGCGAAGCGTTCTTTTATCAGAAGAATTATCAGGCCGCGGCCAATGCGTTTCGTGAATCACTGCAATCCGTGCCCGAACCATCGGAAAAATGGACCGAGGTCTGGGGACATCTGTACCTGGGCATGATTTTTGATTTGCTGGGGCAGCGCGAGCGCGCCGTCAACGAGTACAGCAAAGCGAAACAGACCAACGACAATACCGGAAGCGCGCAACAGACGGCGGAACGCTACCTGAAAAAGCCTTATAGCGAAGGCGGCGCACAAGCTGCTTCGACCGCAAAACCCACAGGCGAGGCGGCCCCGGCTCCGCCGGCCGCGGATGACGGGCGGCCGCACCTCAAAAAACCGCGGCCTTGATCGCGCGCCTGGTGTCGTTTTTTGGCGCGACACATCGCAAGCCGCATGGCACCGCGATTCACACTCACTACTCACTATCCCGAGCCGGGCAGTACGCCTTGCATCTGTAGCCGGGAAAATTGCAGGACGTACCGAGCTTCTGATTCGCATACATCCGCGAGTGGATACTCTTGGCATGCTGGCAGTCGCAGCGCAGCATCGCGTTGGATTTCTTGGCGGCTTTTTTGTTGACGCGAACCGCCAATACGCTCAGCTGTCCCGCGGAATCCTGAATGCGTGCGGCTAATGTGGTCACGTTTTTACACGAAGAATGTCGTCGCTGCAAAAGTTTTTGAAAATGGGAAGGGCTCTCGACAGGAATATTCACGTTGGACCTCCGAGAGCAACGGACAAGGCCGCAAGGCGAATGGGCGTTGCAAAAGTAAGGCTGAGGACAACGGTAACTGGCTCGTTATATCACAGTGTGTTATTCAATGGAACGCAATCGAGCGCGGGAAAAAACATAGTACCTTACGAGCCACTCGAACGCTCTTGCGTTGAGTACTCATAGACCCCGCGGCCGCTTTTTCTGCCAAGCCGGCCCTCCGCGACCAGTTTTTTCAGCAAATTATTCGGACGGTACTTCTCACCGAGCGTCTCGTGCAGGTATTCGAGGATTCGCAGCCGAACGTCCAGGCCCACCAGGTCCACCATTTCAAACGGGCCCATGGGATGATTCAGGCCCAGCTTCACCGCTTTGTCGATGTCTTCAGCCGCGGCGAGGCCCGCCTCCAGCATCGCGAATGCTTCGTTGCCGATCAGTGCATTCACTCTGCTGGTAATAAAACCGGGCGACTCCTTCACAACCACCACTTCCTTGCCCATGCGGACTCCTACTTCGCGGCAAGTCGCAATAGTCTCGTCGGAAGTTTTTGGCGCGCGCACAATCTCAATCAAACGCATTTTGTGCACAGGATTGAAGAAGTGCATTCCGACGCACAGTTCCGGCCGGAAAGTCATTTCCGCCATTTCAGCAATCGAGAGCGAGGAGGTGTTGCTGGCCAGCACTGCGTTCGGCTTCGCGAATTTGTCGAAGAGCGTGTACAATTCGAGCTTCAGCTGCATTTCTTCCGGTACCGCTTCGATCAGAAAATCAGACTCGCGGCAGGCATCTTCGACCGAAGACGCCGTCGAAATGCGTTTCAGGGCCGCCGCGGCCTCTTCGGCCGCAAGCTTGCCGCGCTTCGCTCCCTCGTCGAATGCCTGGGCGATCCATGCGCGCGCCTTGGTCAACATTTCCGGCATCACATCTTCCAGAATCGTGCGATAGCCGCCCAGGGCCGAAGCATAGGCAATTCCACGGCCCATCGTTCCAGCGCCGATCACGCCGATCGTTTTCACTTCCATTTTGGGGATTCTCCGGAGAACTATTTATTTCTTGTTCGCTGGCTTGGCTATTTTATCAATTTCATGTACGCGGTTACGTCAAATCCCAGAACTATCTCTTCGCCACGCGTGGCGATTGGCCGCTTAATCAGGTTCGCATTTTTCGACATTAAGCGTATGGCTTCGTCGCGCGAAGGGGTTTTCTCCGCCATATTCATCTCGCGATAGAGTTCATTGCGCGAATTCAGAAAGGGCACGTAATCGCGCGTTCCGATCAGTTCCCGCAATTCTTTTTCGGACAACGGTTGCGTGTCCAGATCACGCGTTTCCAGTTCTGCTCCCAACTCTAGCAAGAGACCTCTTGCTTTGCGGCAGGTCGTTCAAGAAGACTTCTGATAAAACTTTATCTTTACTTTCGGCATTGCTGCTCTCCTGTAGATTGCAAGCGCCAGGTAATCGTTGGATTTAGTAGCGTGGAACGTTGGGATCGATTTCGATGGACCAGCGATCAATACCACCCGCAAGCGATTGCGCGCTTTCCACGCCTTGCGAGCGCAACCACGCCGCCACATCCAGGCTGCGCTGCCCATGATGACAATAGCAGATTACGTCTTCGTCGCCGTCCAGCGCCTGCAGATTCGCCGGAATCGTGCGCATCGGAATCAGCTTCGCGCCTTCAATACGGCACGCGTCGTACTCCCATTGTTCGCGCACATCCACCAACAGGAATTTGTCTCCGGCTTTTTGCCGCCGCTGCAACTCCGCAACGCTGATTTCGATTTCGCTCATCGGCTTATAAATTAGTCAGCGGCCCTTGAAGGCTGGAGGGCGTTTCTCAAAAAAAGCGCGAACGCCTTCCAGGCAATCGTCCGAAGCAAAGCATCTCATCTGATGCTGCACCTCTGCCTCCAGCGCCTTGCCAAGAGCGTCTTTCTCACTGCCAAACAACGTCTGCTTGACGGCACGCATGGCAATGGGCGGACCTGCGGCCAGCTTTGCTGCAAACTTCTTCACCTCCGCTTCCAGTTGCGCGCCGGGCACGACGCGATTGACGAGTCCCAGCTTCAGCGCAGTCTGCGCGTCGATCATGTCACCAGTGTAAAACATCTCGGCGGCTTTCGATGGGCCCACCAGTTGTGGCAAAAAGTAAGTCCCGCCGTAATCGGGAAACAATCCGATCTTTGCAAAAGTTTGCCCGAAGATCGCTTCTTCCGCTGCGATTCGAATGTCGGCTGCTAGCGCTACATTCATTCCCGCGCCAGCCGCCGCGCCATTCACGGCAGCAATCACCGGTTGCGGGATCATCCTCATGCGCAGCATCGCGCCCATTCCCATACGCAAAATCGGTTCCAGTTGTTTGCTGTCTCGGGCCTCTCGCCCTTTCCCGATCGCCGTCAAATCGCCTCCAGCGCAGAAAGCTCTTCCTGCTCCAGTCAGCACCACTACACGCACAGCATCGTTCTTGCCGATTCTTTCGAATGTCTGGTTTAGCGCAGTCGCCAACTCATTGTTCAACGAATTAAGTTTGTCCGGACGGTTCATCACCAGCAGCGCCACGCCGTTTTCGATGGTTTCGAGCAGAACTGGACCTGCTGGAGAGGCAACAGGCGGATTGCTCATCAGATCCTCCGCGATGATTTTAGAGTGGTTTCGTGTCCCGAACAGTTCCAACTTTTCGAACCAGCGCCGCCAGCTTCCGGAAATGCGTCAACCGATCCTTTGGCTTTTGCACATGTTGGGAATCCGTCGCTGGCAAGACATAAACCTTCGCGCCGTACAGTAAATCCTTTTGCAATCCCAATTTTGCGCGGCGCTGCGCAAACTGTTCATACACGCTCTTCCCATTAAACGCGATCACATGGGGCAGGTATTCGCCCAGCTTCTGCGAAAGCACGATTCGCCCTTCGGCATAATCTTCCCGCGTCAGTTCCTCGATGGTTCGCGTTGGTCGTTTCACCAGATCCGTCAGCCCAATCGCAAATTCAATGATTCGTTTGTCGTCGCGGTATTCCAGCGGCTCGGGAATTACGCCGGTATCGAAAAGCGCCGGCCAAAATGGATTTCCGCGGCCCGAATAGTAGTGACCCGTGCGCACCGACGATTCCGTCGGATTGCATCCGATGATTACGAGCTTCATTCCTTTGCGGAGATGGTCTGGGAGTGTTTTCATGTCCAGCTTCGTCAGAAATAGAATAGCGCGACTGCTTCCAGTTCGGCGGAAGTGTTCTAGCTGGACTGCCAAAGAGGCAACTGCCTGCCAAGCTTTTGTTCCTGCGCCATTCTGTATACACAGACGGCCGCGGCCAGGTCCCAGGCAGCGATTCCGTTCGATTTGAAGAGCGTGATCTGCGCTTCCTCGGTGCGTCCCGGACAAATCCCCGCCACCAGCGAGGACAATTCGCGCACCGTGTCCCATCGCTGTTCGTGCCCGGCAAAGCCCAAAACTAAGTCCCCGGCTTCCTGTCGCGATTGCTCGATCGAATCGACATAGATCCGGCTGCACCTAGCTACCGTTGCGGCGTCCAGTTCGCGTTTGCGCATGTGATTTGCGCCGATGGCGTTGATGTGCGTGCCGGGAGATACGTGCTCGCTGCTCACCACGGGCGCGCTTGCGGTGGTCGCCGTACAAATAATCGCGACGTCTGAAGTTGCCTCCGCAGACGAAGCCACGCTCTGTACGCTAATCCCGAGTCGCGACGACATCTCACTCGCAAACTTCTCGCGCCGCTTCGCGTCTCGGCCATACACCTTCACCGAGTTCAGCTTTCGAACCGAGGCAATCGCTTCCAGTTGTGTGCGCGCCTGCCCGCCGGTTCCAACAATTCCCGCCGCCGTCGCGTCTTTTCGTGCCAGATATTTGCTAGCCACACCCGAAGCCGCGCCGGTCCTCATTTGCCCCAATTTGTCCGCTTCTATCAGCGTCAGCAGTTCGCCGTTTCCGCTCGACCATAAGCACACCAGGAACGTCAATTTTCCGCCGACGTACGTGTATTGCTTGGTCGCCACAAATTCGCCGGCAATGTCCGCAGCCGCCATATTGTGAAAAAATGCGCCCTCCGGCAATTCGAATCGCCGTCGCGGATGGACCAAGACTTCCCCCGCGGCCTGCCGCTTCGAAATCTTTTCCACCGCTTCGATGGCCAGTGGCATCGTAAAAACTTTTTCGACTTCCGATTCATTGATGTGCAGTGTCACGGGATCAATCCTCTTAGCATCATGAGAATTCTAGCCCAATTTCGTAGGGGCGCAGCATGCTACGCCCCCAGTTTGCCCAGGCGTACGACCCAAGATTTTTTTCTCTTCGTCATCATCGCCACGATCATCGAATTTACTTTCGTTTTGCCTTCGCCGCGGAACCAGCCGATTTCGCGCGCGGCGCCATGACTTCGCCATCGCGTATTCGCCGCACCACGGTTTGTATCAGCCGGTACACGCGTTCATGCTGCGGGTCATCCGCATTGAAAAAGCGGAACTCCGGCTGACCGCTAGCGCTCTTATTCGTTTGGATCGGCAATTTCCCGCAAAGATTATTTTCAATGAACGCCGTTTCGTACCGCGATTTCTTACGATTCCAGGTATACACACGCAAGATGGAAAAATCGCACCATTGTCCTTCCGATCCGCGCGCGGCCGCCAAAAGATATTGCGCCTTGTTCCCCGACGGATCCTCCACGTGATTCAGTTCGAACCACGCAATAGGCCGCAGATTTGCCGAGTTCGCGCCTTCGCGCACTGCGTCCGGCACATCCAGCTCCAGAAATCTTGCGATCACCCAGCCCGCAATGGGGACGCTCTGATCTCCAGGCCGGGTGGTATTGGATGGCACCGACGTGCGCGCCGTGGTTTCGCTCGGTGGACGCGACGCCACTCCGCGCACCAAAAACCAATCTTCTTTTTTGGTATCTTGCGGGACGCCGCCTTCCCTCTCGTCCGCGGTCTGCACCACATCGGCCATCGCTCGTCCCAGAATCTCCACCGGAACGCCTCGTCCAAATTGATAAAGCCGTGGCGCAGTGCGTCCCGGCTCCACGCGAAGATTGGTGGCGACTTTCGTTCGTCCGCTGCCCTGCACCGGCAACGACTGCGCCCGCTTCAACAATTCTTCCGACCGTTTCCACAGTGCCGGATCCATCAGCAGCCGCCCATCAATCCATCCGACAACGCCAGCGGACGTCCGCACCTTCACAAAGTCATTGCGCTTGGCCAGCGTGTCCACGCGATCGCCATATCGCAGACTGCCCAACTGCTCGCGCACTTGCGCCACGCTGCTCCACAGGGCCACGCTCTTTTCGCTGACATACGCTTCGCCCAGCAACTCGTGCTTCGGCCGGAAAAACCAGGCGGTAAGCGCCACCAGCGCCAGCAGCGGCACAGCAATCAAAAGTTTTTTCTTCATTCTTTGTTCCGAGAAACCTTGCGCGCCTTCATCACCATCGTTATGACTCGATCTACGTCGCGAGCAGGTAAATCAGGACGGACCTAAATTCTACCCGATAGAACGAACACACGGACACGGACGGCCGAGAATTCTCGTCTTCTGGATTTCGCACGGCGTTTTTGGAACAATGGTCGCCGTTGCTGCGAGGCTCCGTGAAATTTCTGAACACATTCCGGCCACTCGGTTTGTCGATCCTTCGCGTCGCCCTCGCGCTAATCTTCTTTACCCACGGCTATCCCAAGCTCGCGCACACCAACCCGGAGATGCAAGCGATGTTCGTGCAACATGGTTTGCAACCTCAATTGGTCTATGTGGCAGGTGTATTGGAAACTTTTGGCGGCTTGCTTTTGCTGCTCGGACTTTTCACCCGAGCCGCTGCGCTATTGCTGGCGATCGAAATGTGCGTAGCTATTGTGAAGGTGCACAGTGATCACGGGATTCTGGCCGTGCATGAATACGAATTTCCGCTCGCTTTGGCAGCAGCGTGTTTTGCCCTTGTGACGACTGGTGCCGGCACAGCTTCCGTTGACCGTTTGTTGTATGGGGAAGCTGGCTTAAAACGGGTGCGCTCCCCGAATCTCACAAGGCGATAGCCGCGTTAGGTTTGCGTTACGATGGGGGCCTGCGGTGGCGCCGGAGTCTGCACTGCCACATGCATTGGCGCCAGCGGCAGCACGATCCACAAAATGATGTACAGCAAAATGCCCGTTCCGCCGCACAATACCACCAGCAGCCACAATACGCGCACCAGCGTCACGTCCATGTCAAAATATTCCGCCAGACCCGCGCACACTCCGCCCAGCTTCTTGTTTGTGCTGGACCGCATAAGCTTTTTCGGCCCACCCGTGGTTGATGCCATGTCCGGCGCTCCCGTCACCAGCTGCTGTGCCCCACAGTTGTAGCAAAATCTCGAACCATCCGCTATATTTCGCTGGCAGCTATTGCAAATCATGACCGGCCTCCCCCCGCAAGCAGGCTTACGCCCCTGCTCTAAGAGAATATACGCCTAACTACCCGAAAAAGTTGCCTAGTTCGTTTCTCGTGGGAGCGCAGCATGTTTACCCCATACTACTCAGCGCCGTGCCCTAAGCGCCCAGGCGCGCGATTCAAAACCTCAGGTCAGGCCTAGTAATCCAGCAACCTCCTAACGCTCGCAACCACCATATCCGACTGCGGCAAAATCGCGTCTTCCAAATGCGGATGATACCCGCAGAAAGTATCCATCGCCGCGATCCGCCGCACCGGTGCATCCAACTCGTCAAACAGTTCATCGGCGATGCGCGCCGCCAATTCCGCTCCATAGCCCCAGCTCAACATATCTTCGTACGCCACAATGACGCGATGTGTTTTCCGCACCGAAGCGCAAATCCCATCCCAGTCATAGGGCGACAATGAGCGCAAATCAACAATCTCCGCGGAAATTCCATCACGCCGCAACTGCGCCGCCGCCACTTCCGCGCGATGCACAAACGCACCGTAGGTGATGATGCTCACGTCCGTACCTTCGTTCACCACGCGCGATTTGCCGAACGGAATCGTAAAATCCGGCCCGGGATATTCCGACCGGTTGTACGGCTGCCGGTACAAATGTTTGTGCTCCAGGAACATTACCGGATCATCGCAGCGTATCGCGGTACGCAACAGCCCCGCCACGTCCAGCGCCGTTGACGGCATCACCACGCGCAATCCCGGACAGTGCGTGAAAATCGATTCGCCGCTCTGGCTGTGATACACCGCGCCGCCCGTCAAATATCCGCCAATCGCAACCCGCACCACCATCGGGCACTTGAACGCGCCATTCGAACGCCACCGCATCACGCACAATTCATCGCGAATCTGCATCATCGCCGGCCAAATGTAATCGAAGAATTGAATTTCCGGCACTGGCTTCAGCCCGCGCGTCGCCATGCCAATCGCGCGGCCAATAATCGAAGCTTCAGCCAACGGCGTATTAAACGCACGCGACGAACCATATTTCCTTTGCAGCCCGGCAGTGGCTTTGAAGACGCCGCCTTTGCCTTTTACTTCTTTTAAATTCTCTTCGCGGCTGGCGTCGGCAACATCCTCGCCAAATACCGTGATGCGTTCGTCGTGCGACATCTCGTCATTCAATGTTGCAGCCACCATCTCAACCATGGTCTTTGGCGCGCCGTGCGGCTGCGCTTCCGCTTCAAATGCCGCCGCCGTCGGATCGACATAAGGCGAGTAAACATTCGACAAGATGGATTCCACGGCAGGCGCTTCCGCAGCCAAAGCGGCATCGCCCGCCTGACGCACTTCGTGATCCACCTGCGCTTCTAACGACTCAATTTGTTTCTGGTCCAGCACGTTCTCGCGCACCAGGAACAACGCAAACTTCGACAGTGGATCGCGGTGCGCTTCCGCTTCGCGCTCTTCCGGCACTTTGTAAAGTTTTTCGTCGTCTGAGAGCGAATGTGAATATGGCCTCGTTACATGCGCGTGAATCAGCGCCGGCCCGCGTCGTTCGCGGCAATAATTTACGGCTTCCTGACAAACTGCGTAACTCGCAATCGGATCGGTGCCGTCGACTTCCGCAACGTGCAGGCCCGGAAAGCTCTGTACCAGTTTCGAAATACTTCCGCCCGCTGTTTGCACTTCCACCGGAACCGAAATCGCGTATCCGTTATCTTCAACGAGGTACAGCAGCGGCAATTTGTTCGCGCACGCCGCGTTCAGCGATTCCCAGAATTCGCCTTCGCTCGTAGCTCCATCACCAGAGGAGACATAAACAATTTCATCTGCCACATGTTTTGCCAGTTCGCCCAGCGGAGCCTTCTTGGCCTGCGCCAATGCTTTCGGATGCGCTTCGTAGTAAAGCGTGGCTTCCGCCGCACCCACTGCCTGCACAAATTGCGTTCCCGTACACGACGACTTGCTCACAACATTGAACTTGGCATGTCCCCAGTGCGAAGGCATCTGCCTCCCGCCTGAACTAGGATCGTCCGCCGCACCCACCGCCTGCAGCAGCATATCCAGTGGCGTCACTCCCAGCATCAGGCACAGCGCGCGATCGCGATAATACGGATAAATCCAGTCCGCGCCGGGCCGCAAAAGCAAGCCCATGGCCGCGGTCACTGCTTCATGACCAGCACTCGAAATCTGGAAGTAGATTTTGTTTTGGCGTTTGAGCTGGATTTCCCGGTCATCCAGTTTTCGCGAAAGATACATGGTGCGATATAAGCGAACCAACGTGTCGCGTGTTAATCCTGCATGCTTCTCATTTTTTGCGGTGTCGTTCTTGGCAGGTTTGACGCGAGTTTGCACGGCCATTCGGTCTGACCTCGGTCGTTGACGGTTTCCAGCGCTTCCGATCCAAATTATACCGAAATATTCTCGGCTGTTTGCAACACGCTGCGCCGCGTCGCGCCAAAATCAGTCCAATTTGGACTGCCATTCGTCAGAGGCTAATCCAACGAATCGAATTTCGCTTCCAGTTCCCCGAACTCCGCGTCTTGATCCTTCACCGCTTTGGGTGACAGATCACTGAACGGCTCTTCGGACGGAATCTTTTTCAGCAATCGTTCTTCCGTCATTTTTTCATGCCCGGAAAACGCCAGTCGTAAATATAGTTTTACGTTGCCGGTCGGAGCGTCGCCTTCGCCATCCGCATCTTCTTTTTTCTTGCCGTGAGACTTGGACTTGGCGGCCTTCGCGGTCTTGGCCCTGTTCGCGGCCTTCTCGGTTTCTTCACTCTTCTCGGCGCCATCATCCGCTGGTGTTTCGGCATCCGACTCTCGCTCAAACTTGTAAAGCATTTTCTTGTCCAGCCGGAACGCCTGCTTCCACATTTCCAGTTTGTGCCGCGCCTGCTGGGCTTTCTCTTCATCCGTTCCAAAATCAAAACTAAAGTATATGTGCGCCATGTTTTCAGTCTGCGATGCTATGGCACTCAAGTCAAGGCACGGCAATTCAATCGCGCGATAATCGCTCGTCACAGTCGCTAGTTTTGTGGATTTCTCGCCGGACAACGACCCATCGCCGCTGATCATAATCACCTTGTCGTCGCCGAGCGGCCCAATTATTACGATGGAATCGCCGAGTCTTGTCTTTCTAGCCTTTCAAATACTCCACGCACCACGCGGTCGCATCGTTCTCCCATGAATGGAAAAGCTTTCTTCCCGCTTGGGCCTACCCGAGCCAATAGCCAGCCCCTCATCATGGCATGTCCTCGATGCAGCCTCACCTTTACGTTTTCCTCGGTCAGTTCCAGCGCCGTTGCGGTCTCCGTGGTGCTCATTTCTTCCAGGTCTCGCAGCATCACCACCGCTCGGTAATCTTCCGGCAGTCCCAGCACCGCTTCTTCCAGCAACTGACCGAGTTCGGTTCGTGTCGCCGTCTCTTCAGGATCGGGGGCGGTGTCCACCATCTTCATAGACAATCCTCCCGCAGTGTCCATGCCGTCGAATTCTTCGTTGCGTGCGCGTGACCGCCGTCTCGCCAGCGCCTCATTCACCGCAATACGTGTCAGCCAGGCGGAAAAAGGCGCGCGCGCCGCAAATTGATCGAGATGCCGGTAAGCCCGCACGTAAGCGTCCTGCATGACATCTTCGGCTTCGGCGTCGTTGCGCAGAATGGCCAAGGCAACGCGGTACAATCGCTGGTTGTAACGCCGCATCAAGATTTCGTACAACGCAGTTTCTCCGCTCTTGATACGCTCCACGATCTCCGCGTCGCTCCAGCTTTCCGCTTTCGCTCGTTCCAGAGTTCCAGCAATGTCCATGATTGATTCCTGATACATAGAGTTCCCAGGACGCAAAGCGTTACAAACCCAATGAATCGGGCGCGTTTGTAACCGATTCCCGACTCGCCGCTCCTTTCTAACAGGGGGCAGCTCATGGCAGCTTTCGATCAACGTCTCAATCTCAGTTGGTGGGCACTTAGAATCGGCCTCGGTGTGGGTCCCATCGTCACCGGAATCGATAAGTATTTCAACAAGCTCACCGATTGGACGATGTACTTGAGCCCGTTGGCGACCAAAGTGGTCCCGGTCAGCGCCGCGACGTTCATGCACATTGTCGGCGTGGTGGAAATCATTGCCGGACTCGTCGTGCTCAGCCGCTGGACAAAGCTTGGGAGCCAGATTGTGGCGTTATGGCTGCTCGGCATCGCTGTCAATTTGCTCACTACCGGCATGTTCTACGATCTGGCTATGCGCGACGTGGAAATTGCCATCGCCGCGTTTGTCCTTTCGCAACTCTCGGCCGTTCGTGCCCAACAGTCTCTCGCCACAGCATCGCAAAGACAGTAAACCGGCTCTCAGTTCGTTGGGAGCCGGTAAGTCCAATTCAATACGGAGGATGTAATGCATAAACTTGCTTCATTGCTTGTACTGCTTGGAATGTGTGTGCTGCCAGCTTTGGCCGCAAACGAAACGTTCAAGGATGTTTCTCTAATAGACTCCAATTGCTCCAAGAGAGCTGCCGCGGATCCCGATTCGCACACCCGCGAGTGTGCGTTAAAGTGCCAGGCAAGCGGCTATGGCATCCTCACCAGTGACAAAAAGTTCATCAAATTCGACGCCGCTGGCAACAGCAAAATCACCGAAGCGCTCAAGGCATCCGACAAGAAAGATCACCTGCGTGTCGACGTCTCAGGCGAAGTAAAGGGCGACACGCTCGAAGTCACCTCCGTCAAGCTCCTCTAGTGACGTCGGGTGGGCCCTGCGGACGGAGGACTGGAAGCTGATTCCCTTCGCAGGGTCTTCTTTTTCGCCGCTTTGTAAAAGTTTCTGCCGCTATTGCATCGTTGCGGCAAACCTGGCGTATGATGGTGTCTGTTGATCCTCGATGAAGCGCTCCGTCCACTGCGAAAGTTTTGGCATTCAGAAAATAGCGGCATGCGCTTGTCTGTTGGCGTTACTGCTGGTTTATGCGCCAATCGCAAGTGCCACTTTGATGTCGGTTACCGGTGCCTGCTGCACCGGAGATCAATGCCCGATTCACGGGAATCATCATCCCTCGAAGCACGACGAGCCAGCAGCAATGGACTGTCACGGTGATAAGCGCAACGTAAACCAGATGGATTCGTGCTCGATTTCCTGCTGCCATACTGATCAGCGCGCGGCCGTAAACGCCAATATTTTTGTTCTGACGCCAATCTCCGTCTCTATGCCGCTTCTGGCGAATACTCAAACAGTATTGGCGTTTGCAGCGGCCGGATTGTCTCTCGCCTTCGCGCCTCTCGCTCCTCCTCCCAAATCATTCCTCGGCTGACTTGATCCGTGTTTCTTGATTTTGTAGCGGCTGCCCTCTGAGGCGGGCCTCTTCCCTTTTTCCTTCCAGCCTGTCGGCCCAACGCCGTGCAGCCAACTCTAGTTTGGAGAAAACGCCTTCGCCATGAAGCGACTTTTCGGTTTTTGCAATTACGTATTTCTGTTTTTCGTAGCCGTTAGTTTTGCCTGCCCTGCATTCGCCAGCATTTTCGGCACCGTGCGCGGGATCGTCCACGACGTGCAGCATCGCCCGATCTCCGGAGCTCACCTTCAATTGCAATCCAAAAGTTCCGATTGGAAACGCGAAGCGTTGAGCGACGACGAAGGCCGATTTCAATTTGATGCCGTGCCCGCAGGGGACTACACCATTCGCATCTCCCGCGATGGCTTTCGCGAATATTCCGCCGATCTGACGGTCGTCGCGGATTCCGCTCCGCTTCGCCACTTCCCTCTTGAGCTCGCGAGCGTCACCGAAAAAGTGGAAGTCAGCGAAAACGCACAGACCGTCGACACCTCTTCCTCAGCGAGTCAAACCACTCTTAGCCGAGAAACAATTCAGTCCACTCCGGGAGCGACGCGCGCCAACAGCCTCGATCTCATCACCGATTACACACCCGGCGCGTATATGGTTCACGATCAACTTCACGTGCGCGGCGGTCACCAGGTTTCCTGGCTCATCGACGGTGTTCCTGTTCCCAATACCAACATTGCTTCGAACGTCGGTCCGCAATTCGATCCCAAGGATATGGACGTGGTGGAAATTCAGCGCGGCGGTTACGACGCCGACTACGGCGACCGCACTTACGGCGTATTCAACGTAATTCCGCGCTCCGGCTTCGAACGCAATCGTGAAATCGAATTGCTCACCACGTACGGAAATTTTCATTCCACCGACAGCCAGATCAGCATCGGCGATCACACCGAAAGGTTTGCCTACTACGCCAGCATCAGCTCGAATCGCAGCGATGTTGGACTGATGCCGCCAGAGCCAAGCGCTCTGCACGACGACAACAACGGCGTCAGCGGATTTACCTCGCTGATTTTCAACGCCACTCCGCGCGATCAGTTGCGTCTGGCAGCATCCGCGCGAGCGGATTTTTTTCAGGTGCCCAACACGTCGGACCAGCAGGCAGCGGATATTCGCGATACGCAGCGCGAACGCGACGGCTTTGTGAATTTCTCCTGGGTGCATACTTTGCAGCCCGGAATCCTGCTGACGGTTTCGCCATTCGTGCATTGGAACCGCGCTGATTACAGCGGCTTTTCGCCTGTTCCGAGTCTGCTCCCCGACCAGCGGCCAATTCCCACCGACCATAACAATTCGCTCTACGAAGGAGGGCAGGTGTCGCTTGCCATCACGCGCGGCCGGCACAACGCGCGGTTCGGCACTTATGGATTCGCGCAACAGGACGACTCCTTGTTCCGCGTCGTAGCCACAGACGGCAGCGGATCGATTGCTTCCGAAAAAGATTCCCCTTCGGGCGGACTGCTCACTCTCTTTGCCGAGGATCAGTTCCGCGCCACGGATTGGCTTACATTCAATGCCGGGGTCCGCTACACGCATTTTTCCGCGGGAGTAGTCGAAGACAAAACCGATCCGCGCATAGGCACCGCGTTGCGCATCCCAAAACTTGGCTGGGTGCTGCGAGCGTTTTACGGTCGTTATTACCAAGCGCCACCGCTCACCACGGTTTCCGGGCCGCTGCTGCAATTCGCGACGGAGCAGGGGTTCGCATTTTTGCCGCTGCACGGCGAAACCGACGAACAGCGCGAGTTCGGTCTGACTATCCCGGTTCGCGGATGGACGATCGATTTCTCGAACTTCCAGACGCACGCCAGGAATTTCTTCGATCACGACGTGCTGGGCAATTCCAATATTTTCTTCCCGCTATCCATCGAACGCGCGCGCATTCACGGTTGGGAATCAACATTGCATTCGCCGCGCATCAGAAAACGCTTCGACTTGTATCTTACGTATTCCAGTCAGCAAGCCGAAGGCGCTGGCGTCGTCACTGGTGGCCTGCTCTCCGATCCCGGCCAACTCTGCGATGGCGGCGGATTCTGCTATCTCGATCACGACCAGCGCAACACTCTTAGCGCAGGATTTCGCGCCGCCCTTCCCTTTCGCATTTCCGCGGCGGGCAATCTTTCCTATGGCTCTGGTTTTCTCGCTGGAGATGGTCCATTCCACCTTGCCGATCACACAGAAGTTTCGATCTCGCTTTCCAAATCCATCGGCGAGCGTCTTTCCGTCGGATTTACCGCCCACAACATCGCGGATGGCCGTTATCTGCTGGATAACTCCAATACTTTCGGCGGAACCCACTGGAACTATCCGCGCCAGGTCAGCGGAGAAATTCGCTACCGTTTCCATTTTTAAGTAATTCCGATGTGCCATACCAAGGCCGTCTTGCTTTATGCTGGTTCGCGGAAACTGGCGGCGAGGTGACGGCTTGAAAATATTCCTGATTGCACTGTTCGGAGCCATCGGCACGCTGGCACGCTATGGGCTGCAGGGCGTGGTGCAAATTCGAATGGGCGGCGCTTTCCCGTACGGGACGCTGCTTGTGAATTTGTCCGGCTGTTTCCTGCTGGGATTGATCGGCCAACTGACGATGAACCGCATACTGATATCCGCGGACATGCGTATGGCCATCGCCGTTGGGTTTTTCGGCGGCTACACCACGTTTTCCAGTTTCGGATGGGAAACCGCGAAAATGCTGGAAGACGGCGAATGGCTGCGCGCAAGCACCTACATCGGAGCAAGCGTGATTGCGGGACTGTTGTTGTCGGTGGCCGGAATCCGCCTGGCGAATAAATTTTAGAACAGTGTCTTTTTAGAAGAGCCGCATTGGAGAGAGTTTTATGACCCATGAAAGATTCGAAGGCGAGCGCACATTGATGCGCATTCACATCGGCGAATCGGACAAATGGCACGGCAAACCACTGCATGAAGCCATTGTGGAAATGCTGCGTAAAGAAAAATTCTCCGGCGCCACGGTTTTGCGCGGAGTTGGAGGGTTTGGCTCGTCCAGCGTTTACCACACCGATAAAATATTGCGTCTGTCGCAGGACTTGCCGATTGTGGTGGAAGTGGTCGAATCCACCGAGCGCATCGAGCAAATTCTTCCGCGCCTGGATGAAATGGTGGAAGGCGGTTTGATTACTCTAGAAAAAGTGCGCGTGATTTTGTATCGCGCCGCGAAAAAGTAGAAAAGAAGGCGGGGTTCCTGCCAGGAGCGGGACGCAACAAAACGCGACCCCCCCGCTACAAAATTCAACACAGGCTCGCTCCGAAATTTCATGGAAACCGCCGAATCGCAAAAACAAGCTGGATGGCTGAATCGCACCGTACTCGGTGTTGGCCTCACCTCGCTTTTTTCCGATTGGAGCCACGAAACCGCTACCGCGGTGCTGCCCGCATTTTTGGCGGCGATTGGCGCCGGCCCGGTGTGGCTTGGCGTGATTGAAGGCGTCGCGGACGGACTTTCGAGTTTCGCAAAACTTGCCGCGGGTCACTACACGGACCAGTTGAAACGCCGCAAACCGCTCGCGGTTTTCGGTTATGCGTTTACGGCGATTGCAACCGCGTCGTTTGGAATTGCTACCCATGCTGTTCACGTTCTGATTGGGCGTTCGGCGGCATGGCTGGGCCGTGGTGTGCGGTCGCCGGCAAAAAAAGCTTTGCTGGCCGCGGATGTACCTGCCGACGCGTATGGCCGCGCGTTTGGCCTGGAGCGCTTGATGGACACGCTCGGGGCGATCCTGGGGCCATTGACGGCGTTGTGGATTCTGCGGGCGACCGGCAATTCGTACCGGAAGGTTTTTCTGTGGACGCTGCTGCCTGGACTAATCGCGGTCGCGTGCTTCTGGCTGCTGGTGCGCGAACGGCCAGTCGAGGTGAAAGAACCAAAATCTTTTTTGCCGGGATTGCGTGCGCTGCCGGCGGAATTCCGGCGATTTTTGCTGGCGGTGGGAATTTTCGGTGCGGGAGATTTTTCGCATACACTGCTGATTCTGTATGCGACGAAAATGCTCGCCGCGGAATATGGAATGGCCCGGGCGGCGAGCATGGCCGTAATTTTGTATACGCTGCACAATGTTTTTTATGCCGGGTCGGCATATGTGAGCGGATGGCTGAGCGACCGTGTACCGCACCGCAAAATAGTGTTAGCTGCGGGATACGGATTGGCGGTAGTGACGGCGCTGCTGCTTTGCACTGCAACACATTCGTTGTGGTTGCTGGCGGGAATTTTTGTGCTGGCTGGTCTGTACATCGGCACCGAGGAAGCGCTGGAGGATTCGGTGGCCGCCGAGATGATGCCGCGCGAGCAGCACGGCATGGCGTTTGGAACCATGGCTGCCGTAAATGCGGTGGGCGATTTTCTTTCGAGTCTGCTGGTGGGCGCATTATGGAGCGCATTTGGAGTGGGCGCGGCGTTTGGTGCATCGGCAGTATTGTTTGCAGCCGGAGCGATTCTGATTTTGCGCTTGAAGTAGAATACCTGCGGAGACAATTCATGATGAGGGAGTGGTTGTGTTTGCAGTATGTTAGTGGGGCTAGGCTAGACGACCGTAAGGCGACGGCACACTGAAACCGCAGAACGCGCTGAGGTCGAGCGAACATACGGGAGTGTAGCCAATATGTATTTTGTCGCCATTCGAACGGTGCAGTGCCCTCGGTACCCGTATCGATGACCCAGTTTGCGGCTCGTTTCGCAGAACGGGATCATGCCGAGGAGCGCGCCTATTTGCCGGTTTATCCCGGCTCTCTCCGAGTCGCCCATTTATCCAGCAAGTTTCCAGACTCTTACTTCCTCTGCAGCTTGCTTTCCGCCAGTTTCTTTGCCGTTTCCAGCGCATCCGCGGCCTTCACCTTGACATCCGGCTCGACGCCCGTCTCCGCCCAGTCGGTCTTTAAAAAGGGATTGATCGCCTTTGTTTCGGGAATGCCGATACCGAAATGATCATCAATACGGTGAAAAACGCCCGCGTGCGCGGCCCCGCCCGTCTTTTCACCTACTAGGGTGGCGCGCTTCAGCATCTTCAGGTCGTAGCAGAACTGCTCCGCGCCGGAAAAAGTCCTGGCCGACGTTAAGACGTATACCGACTTGTCCGCCAGTCTGTTTGCTGGAACCGGCGAGAGCGTCCAGGACTGCTCTGTCGTATTTTCCCTAGGGTTGTACCAGTATTCCGGATGATCGAAGAGGTAGGCGGCTATCAGCGCGGTCATGGCCGGCTCACCGCCGCGGTTGTCGCGCAAATCAAAGATGATTGCGTCCGCGTGGTTCAAGGAAGCCATCGCTGCCCTCGCCGTTGCCTGGCACATAGAAGGATTGGGAAAAGCATTCAGCTTTAGATAGCCGATATTGTTCGGCAGGATCTCGACCTTCTTGAAAGTGCAGTTGTCTTGCTCCAACTCCTTTCGATAACGCGCGAGGTCTTCCGGTGACGGTTCCGTCAGGAGATGGGGCAGGGGACTCTGACTGTAGACCACCTCGAGGTGCATGTCATGGCTCACTTCTCGCATCTGCCTGGTCAGCAGGTCGGCAAAGGCCCTGCCGTCCGTGACCGCGTCGTCATCGCCATTTTTGTTGTGAGCCAACAGCGCATCCGCCATCTTCCCTGCGACCTGGGGATCAATGTAATGCTGCTTTAGATTGTCGATCACCGCGTTCATCAATCGCTTCCGCTCCGCGGCATCCAGGAGGTGCGGAGGCAGCGCTTCGGGGCGTGGGGAGCTGTCTGGCGGGAGAAGAGCAGTCAATTGCGACTCGCTTGGCATGGCTTCGTTCAGTTCCATGCGGCTTGCGCTCATAGGGACGTCTTCGGCATCGGCGGGGACCTGTCCCGTCGCGTGTGCCATGGCGGACGGGCGCGAATCGGTTGCATAGCCCCGTTGATAGCCTGAAGCACTCAGTGGCCGGTGGTTTCCGCCGTGGCCAAGTAATATCGAGAACGTGCTTAAGGCAATCATCGAGAGAACACATCCAAAAATCAGCGCCTGCGGACCGGGTGATTCATCTACGAGAACAAAGAAGGCAGGCGCGCCCTCCAAGTGCTGCTGGACTGCGGCGCCGGTGAGTGCCGGTCGGACATAGCGGTACTGGCGCGGGACCGAGATTGCTAAATCGGCCAGCAGGTCAAGCCAAAGACCAACCTGCTGGAAGAATCCTTTTTCATCGCGGGCGCGGTCGCGGAAAAGTTGCAGCGCTTCGTCGCCGTAAGCCTCGCGAAAATGGCAAGGAAACAGGCGCAACAGGCAGGCGTATATCTTCTCAGACATAGTCTCCCCTTAAGATCTTCTTGGCCCGCGCGACGCGTAGCAAATCGGCAAGCCGTTCGGCCTCGGACCGTGCCAGTTTGCGTCCACCCGAAGTCAGCCGGTAATAACGGCGCCGCTCTTGGCCGCGTTTGGCGTCCTCACGCTGGTCTACCTCTTCGATAAGTTTGGCTTCGACCAGAGTCTGGATGGAGCTGTATAGAGTTCCAGGGCCCAGTCGCATGCGGCTTTCGGTCTGCTCCGCCACTTGCCGCATAATGCCGTAACCATGCAGATCTTCACCCGCGAGAGCGAGCAGAATCTGAAACGCAGCCGAGGGCAATGGATCGAGTTTTCGTTTTGGCATGTGTGCTCGATAATCGATATATCGATAAGCGACTATATTAAAGTCAATCCTGCTTGTCAATATCTCTACGGCTCACTTCAGCTTGCAAAGCAGCGTGGGTAAGTTGGCTAACTCCTGGATGGTCGAGAATCCGGAAGTAACCCAGGATAGGCCTCCCAAACTGACGGTCAGCGGGGCCAATTCCTCCTGTCGAGAGTACTCAGGGGCTGCGTCGACGTTTCAAAGGCAGGGATTTCACCGCGACATCTGCGCGGCCGCTCTGAAATATCCCCTTGCCACATTGCTCCAGAGTGTCGCAGCGACAGTTTTGCATCATCTTTTTCAGCAGGCGCCGCACCGTTTTTATCCCATCCATCAAACCGTCCAGTTCCGCGAGCTTTTTCCGAGACAGCGTTTGCCAGCGTTGCGAGGCGCGAGTGACATTGCGAAAACCGAAGAACAGCCGGCGGATTTCATCCAGCGTAAAACCGAGTCGCCTTGCCCACTGAATGATTGCCAGCCGGTAAAGCGCCGAGGTGTCATACCGTCTCTGGCCGCTCACTCTCTGGGCGGGAGGAAGCAATCCAATTCGTTCGTAGTAGCGAATCGCGGACGCTTGCAGGCTAACCTGCTGTGCCACTTCGGAAATCGTCAGTTGCGGCATAGCTCGCATTCTAGTATCGCGACATCCCGATTCCCATCTCGAATTGACATATATTCATAAAAATACCGCTTGCCTTAAAGTTGACTTTAAGTTGTAGCCTCTGCAAAGGCTGCTGATAAGCGCCACAAATCCAAGCGCCTAGAAAGAACAATGATGAACAACACGAAATGGATATCTGTATCTGTGCTTTTACTTGCCTGTAACAACGTCGCTCTGGCGCAAACGAAAAAGCCGAGCAGCGCTGTTCTTGTGGCACAAACCACGATTCCGGCTGCTCAGGAGCGAGCCGATACGAACGCCGCCGACCTTGACGCGCAGCGGGAAAAACGCGCACTACAGGTCTTTCTAAAGTTGGGACAAACGATAATCGTGTCGGCCGCTGATGCGATGCCTGCCGACAAGTATGGGTTTGCACCAACCGATGGCGAATTCAAGGGTGTCCGGACCTTTGGTCAACAAGTGAAACACCTGGCGGCGGCCAACCATATCCTGGCTGCTGCCGCGCTGGGCCAGGAACCCCCGACCGGAGCGGGCGACGAGATGGGGCCTGAAACCGTACGGACCAAGGCGGAGATTCTCGATTACCTGAACGGGTCGTTCGAGCACCTTGGCAGAGCGATCGCCGCGATCGGCGACAAAAATGCCGCGGTCAAGTCTTCTCCGATTTCACCTTTGAAAAGTGCCGAGACAACTCGGCTCGCGCTGACGGTCGAGGCCATGATTCATGCTTTTGACCATTACGGGCAAATGGTCGAATACCTGCGGATGAACGGTGTCGTGCCACCGGCGAGCCGGCCATGAAGCAGGAGTCTCGCGACTTCCCGGTAGCTTGCCGCTTGACGGATTCAGACTTCCGTAAGCGCGAAGCAACGCTTCTTGCCCAGTTTAAACGCGCCGTGATCGCAACTGAGGAGCTCCCCGACGGTTATGTTTTCCATGTGCCCGGAGATAAGAAGTCGATGGGGGTTGTGTGGGAAGCGATTGTGGCAGAGCGCGAATGTTGCCCTTTCTTGACATTCGAGTTGACCGCTCAACCGAATATGGGACCGGTGAGCGTCCGCGTGACTGGCCCCGCTGGTACCAAGGACTTCTTGAAAACGATCTTATGCAATTCCGAGGAGTCCGCCTAATATCCTGAACGAGTCGTCGGCAATCCGGAAGTTAGGAACTGAGAATAAGATGCCACAGATTTCTGCAACGGAGTTTCACGCACTACCGCTTCGCGTGCATACGTTTCTCGCCGATGTCCCGCTGCACGATGTCTGGGCGGTTGACCTACCCGCGCACCGCTGCGGCGTCACCCTTTGTGAATTTCTCCGCCGGGCGAGTCAGTGCGGATGCGACACCGTCGATACTGAGACCAACAGACTTCCGCCAGTGGCCCGCGCGCTTTTCCGTATTCGGTTTTTTCTTGGACGCATTTTTCGACTTGAGGCCTGTTCCGCGTTGTCTATCGTTTCGAAAACGAACAGCTACTGGAAATACAGAATCGTACCGTCCATGCTGCGGCCGTCAGTGCCCTCGCCGAAAGGGCCGATAGCTATCGATTCTACTTTGCAGTCTACGTGCGTCAGACAACATGGATTACGCCGTTGTACATGGGTTTAATCGATCCGTTCCGAAAATGGATTATCTATCCGGCCCTGCTGAAAAAAATTCGCGCAACCTGGGATCAGAATATCTGACCAAACGGCTCGCCATTGCAGCGACTTGTTAGTGACAACTTTCCCTTACAGCGCCCTACCCGGTAGAGTGGCCTTGCAGACTCACCAGCACCGTCATTTGGAGCGGTCTTCACAGTGCTTAGGGCTGCGAAAGGAAGCGCAGGATTTCGTGCAGTAACCGCTCTTTCTGGTCTGTCGCGAACAGGAACTGCGCATGCGCAGAGCCATCGAGAATGATCAACTCTTTTGGGTCCCCGGCTTTGTCGTAATTGGAGCGAATCTTGGGCAGCCGTGGTCCTTCATCATTTGCGTCGTCGCGCGCGACGATGAATAGCTTGCGACCCTTTATCTTTTCGGCTGGCCGGTCGGTCCACGCCGCCAGCAACACCAACCGGTCGATTTCTCCCGGTTCGGCTTCGATTGCGGCGTCGGCAGCCGCTTCTCCTCCAAAGCTAGCTCCGACAATTGAGACAGTCTTCGCACCAGTTTTGTGGAGGTAACGCACCGCTGCCAGCACGTCGTACTCTGCGCCGTCCTCCCCGGATTTGGATTGCGGTCCATGGGATTGGCCGCGCCCGCGGAAGTCAATGGCCAGCACACGAAATCCGACATTCAGAAACGCCGGCACCTGTTCCTTCCAACTTTCCTTGGTGAAACGCCCTCCATGCGCGAGCACGACACCGCGTTCGCCCTTTCCGTACAGATCGGCATGGACGACGCCCCCGTCCTGAGTTGGAAAAGAAACCTGCTGTTGCGCCACGGCAAGACCGGGCAGGAGGAGAGCGGCCAGGAACAATCTGAGAATGTACATTGAGGGATTGTACTGCCGGCGCGTGGTCCGCGAAGCGGCTACATTGTGCCGATGATTGGAAGGCGGGGTGCGGGCCTTGATCCGTGAGATGATTTTGCTGTTTCGAGACGAGAGGTTGGAGATGTCTGGGCGTAACATTCGCTGCGCGTTTTTCGTGTGCTCCGGGTTTCTGGCGGCACTCCTGGTGACCGCGGCATTGCCGTTGAGCCCGCAGACGCACAAGCCAGGATATCTTCGCGAAGCGGATCACCTTTGCAAGAGCACGTTGCCGGATGGCACAGCTTACGAGAGATGGGATCGCGTGTTCTTGACCGCGTGGGAGGACAAGCCGCTGTATGTGAAATTGCGGGCGTACTACAGGCCCGGTTCTGGAGAATTTTTGTGGGTGAGCACGGGGCTCTCGGAACATGGATACATGAGTGAGTTGAAGGAGGAGAAAAAGGAACCGCGAACCTCCTGTGAGGACACGCCCGGCCACATTCTGATTTTTAAGGATGGCGAGTGGGTGGATTTCTGGGCAGAGCGCGGAAGAATTGTTGTTTTTCATTGCAACCTGAAATTCGACACGCAAGAGAACGCGTGGGACTACATCGCACAGCATTGGCGGGATGCGGACGACGATCCGGACGCGAGGAGGAAATGAACCTCGGAGATACTTGTCTATGATCAACTGGGACGCGAATTTTTCAGGCCAAAGAGATTGGAATTTGATGCGCGTCCGTATTCCTACAACTCGCTCGGCAGCGTGAAGAAAGTAGGCTCCAACTGGGAGTTGGAGATCAAAGGAGCGGACGAGCCGAATCGCGCAAGGATTTTGCTGGACAGTGAATTCAAGATAGTCAAGGTGACAAAGGTCCGATGACGCTCTGAACGTAACTCCTATCTTGAGGGTCTGACCGCTATTTCGGCAGAGGGAAACCCTTCATGCAGACCACCGTGCGGTCAGCCTCCTCGGGGTTCGCGTGGACGAAGCCAAGGTTTGCTGTACAGAGAACATCGCCCTTTAAGACCAGGCTGGTGTTGTTGTCCAGGGGGGCGTTGTCCTTGTTGGCAATCAGGATGCGCTGTGAGCCATCCGGCGAAAGGACCCATATCTGGTTTAGCAAAATCTCGGACACGTAGATGTTGCCTTTGCCGTCCAACTCGATGCCATCGAATGCCGAGTACCCGTAGGGCAGTGCCACAGGTTCACCTGCCGTGCCATCGTCTTTAATCGGGATCCTGAGTACCCTGGGATCGCCGTCGGTGACGGCATAGATGTTCTTCTGTTGCTTATCGAGCACGAGATCATTGACGCCCAGTGGGAATCCCGAATAAGGCTTGGCGGACCAATTGAGTAGAGGGTGGGCCGACCACAAGTCCACCTTTTTCCCGCCCGGAGAGATTTTCCAAATTCCCGAGTACGTGAGGTCGGTCATGTAGACGTTGCCGCTCGAGTCAATCGCAACATCGTCCGGATAGCAGAACGGCCAGCCCTCCGCTTTGGTCGCGAGAGGCGTCACCTTTCGGGTCTTGGCATCGATCTTATATACCCCGGAGCTGGTTACGGTCGCATCCCGGCAAGCGGGATGGAACGGATCTATCAAGTCCTTCCTAAAGTCACGTTTCGAGTGGCCCGTGTATGCCACGTAGATGTTGCCAGACTGGTCGAGATCGAGTCCGATCAGGTCTCCCTTTCCGCTTTCTTCCTTCGATGGTACCCATGCGATGTGATTGTAGTTGCCGTCATCCTTGAGCATGACGACTTCCCCGATATGCATTAGGGTCGCGTAGAGGTTGCCGTGCGAATCGACTCCTAGCCCCTCCGGCGTATCGGGGAGTTTGGCCATAACCCAAGCCTTGAACTGGGCCGCCGAAGGCGGAGGAGCGACGGCGAAAAACAATGCGCAGCTGACCAGCGAGCGCAGCACTCTTAGACGTTCTGGCTTGCGCAGCCCCGATTGGACCATATTGTCCCCTCGCTTAATCCCAGATTTGCTATTGCAGCGGGTTGCCGTCAGCGTCGATTTTGTGGATTTCGCCGATGTTTAGTTCGCGGATGCCGGACTCTACTTTGCTCATATCGCCGACGACGATCCACACCAGATGGCCGGGCTGGATATATTTTTTGGCGATTTCGTTGGCGTTGTCTGGAGTGGCGGACAGGGCTTTTTGCGTAAAGGTGTTGTAGTAGTCGTCAGGCAAGCCGTATTGCAGGATGTTGCCGTACGCGCCTGAGAGTTGCTGGACGGTTTCAAAGCCGCCGGGAAGACCGAGCGTGGCATTGGTCTGTTCGTCTTTCAGTTCGCTTGCGGTGATGGGTTTGCTTCCGACGATGTTCTTATATTCGGCGATTAGTTCCACCAAGGACTCTTTGGTTTTGTCGGTCTGGACGGGCGAGATACTGAAATAAGGCCGCTCACCCTTGGCCGGTACTAAGCGGGAGCGCACGCCGTAGGACCAATGCTTGTCTTCGCGCAGGTTCATGTTGATGCGGGAGCTGAAGTTTCCACCAAATATGTCGTTCACGAGTTCGAGAGATATCTGATCGGGATCGTTGAACGCAGGCGCGAGCTGCGCAGCCAGAATCAGACTCTGACCAGAGCCGGGACGATCGAGGAGATAGACGACATCTTTTCCCGGTTCTGGAGCGGACGGAATATTTTGTTTCGGAACTTCGCCGGACTTCCAGGATGCAAAAAGTCTTTCCAGCTTGGGAGTGATTTCGGCCAGGGTGATATCGCCAACGATGAGCAGAGTGGCGTTGTTGGGCTTGAACCAGGTTTCGTGGAATTTGACGAGGTCTGCGCGAGTCATTTTGCTTACTGTGGCTTCGGTGCCGGTGGTGAGGAACGCGCCGGAGTAGGGATGATCTTTACCATAAAGAAGCGACGGCATGACGCGCAGCGCCATGAAATTGGGAGTGACCTTTTCGCGCTGAATGGCAGCCAGACGATCTTTCTGCAAACGAGTGAATTCTTTTTCCGGAAAAGCGGGATGCAGAATGAGGTCAGCATAAATTTCGAGAGATTTGTCGATATTGGCCTTGAGTGCATCGAGATCGACGGTGGCGAAATCCAGATTTGCGCCGGCGGAGAACTCAGCGCTGAGTGATTCCAGTTCTTCGCCGATCTTCAGCGAGTCGCGCGTGGGAGTTCCCTCTTCCAGCATGCGTTGAGCGAAGCTGCAGGTGCCGAGAGCAGAGGTGGCGTCAGAAGAATAACCGCCGTTCACCAGCAAAGAGAAGTTTACGACTGGAGCGGAATGGCGTTCTGCGAGAACGATCTTCAACCCGTTGGAGAGCGTTACTTTCTGCATGGGAGGAAGTTTCAGGGACATTGCGGAGCCGGTTGCGGGTTCCTTGGAGCGATCGATCGGCGCAGTCGCCTTCAAAGTGGTGGGAAACGGTTGCACTTCGAGGACATAATCTCCGTCGGAGAGCCATTCGTTTGCGACTCTCCTGACGGATCCGGGCGTGGCTGCCTGGATGCGCTTGAGATATTCCTTATAACAATCGGGATTGCCGGTGAACGTCTGGCATTTTGCCAGGATGTCACTCTTGCCGCCGAAGCCGCCGATACGCTCCATGATGCGCGCGTATTGGCCATAGGTTTGCGTTTTGGCGAGTTGCAGTTCTGCTTCGGTGGGACCGTTTTTGAGGAAATTTTGCAACTCCTGGTCCGCAGCGGCCTCAACTGCTTTGAGGTCTCCACCCGGTTTCGCGGTGAGCGTGAGAAAGAATTGCCCGGCGATTTCGCTATTGTTATCGGTTGCAGTCGCGCTGCTGGCGACCTGGTCTTTGTAGACAAGACGCTTGTAGAGGCGCGAAGTCTTGCCTTGCCCAAGAATTTGCGCAGCGAGGTCGAGTAACGCCTCTTCTGGCGAGTCGGCCTGGGGCACGTTCCATACGCGATAGAGACGTGCTTGGGGCACGCGGTCCTGCACCGAATCCCGATGAGTGCCGGTGCGTTTGGCGACCCAGGCTTCGCGTGTGACCACGGGAGGACCGGCAGGGATGGCGCCGTAATATTTTTCGACTTTTTGACGCGCGACTTCGGGAGTGATGTCGCCGGCGATGACGACGGTGACGTTGTTCGGGCCGTAGTAGGTCTTGAACCACTCCTGCACGTCGCCCATGGAGGCGGCGTCGAGGTCCTGCATGGAACCGATGGTGGTCCAAGAGTACGGATGGCCGACAGGATAAGTGTTCTCGGCCAGGAGTTGCCGGGTAACGGCGTACGGCTGGTTTTCGCCCTGACGTTTTTCGTTTTGCACGACCCCGCGCTGCAGATCGAGTTTTTTCTGATCCAGGACGCCAAGCAAATGTCCCATGCGGTCGCTTTCGGCGAAGAGCACGTAATCGAGCATCGAGGTGGGCACGTTTTCAAAATAATTGGTGCGGTCGCCGTTAGTGGTGCCGTTCAAGTTGGTAGCACCGATGCGTTCCATGGCGTTGATGTATGTGTAGTTGAAATTCTCGCTGCCGCTGAACATAAGGTGTTCGAAAAGGTGGGCAAAGCCGGTTTTGCCGGGTTTTTCGTTCTTCGAACCAACGTGATACCAGGTGTTTATAGCGACGATGGGCGCCTTGTGATCTTCGTGGACAAGCACTGTAAGCCCGTTGGCAAGGACAAACTTGGTGTAGGGAATATCAGGAATGGCGATTTTTGCGCTAGTCGCGGCGGCGGAATGTGCCTTCGCCGCGGGCACTTGCTTCGGGGGAGGAGCGTCGGATTGGGCAGACGCGGAGACAACATGGAAAACTGCGATCGACAGGACGACAAGAAAACGTGCTGGACCGCTGACAGTTCTATTTATCAAGGACATTCCTCCGGGAGCAAGAGACAGCGTGATGCGAAAAGATGCGGGAATGGGTCGCCAAATGGTTCCAGCGGCGAATATTTTACATTTGGTGTCACTACAAAGCAAAGTCGCGGATTTTGTGGGATCAAGGAAAGGCGGACTGTCAAAAGGAACTCAATGATGTTGTTGGATGGAGTTGTCAGTCATTGGGATTGGCCGACGCGATGAAGAGGCCATAGACGAAGTTGCCGGACGCGAAGCCGGCGCGCATGGCGTGGAAAGCTTTGAGATAAGTGACGAAGTCAGAGCCTAATTTTGCCGCGAGAATCCAGAACTTTTTGTCTTTGATGATTTCAAGGGTGAGATCCCAGGTCTTGGCGCAATTCTTGTTGAGAACTTCGCGATGCGTGACGTGCAGACCGTTCGCTGTGAAATATTGCTGGTAATCGTCCATGGTTTGTAACTCCACGAACATGCCTTTTTCGATGGGATCGATGAATTCGCGGGTTTCGCCGGGCGTGAGATGGTCTTTTTTGAACCAGTCGGTGATGGCAAAGGCGCCGTAGGGCTTAAGGAGTTTCGCCGCAGCGGCAAAGAATTTGCGCCGGTCCTGATAATGGGAGATGGATTCGACGGACCACAGAAGATCGAATTGCAGTTGGAAATCCATGGCTTCGGCGTCCATTAAAAGGAAGGTTGCATCGAGGTGTTTTTCTTTCGCGGCCTGTTTAGCCATTTCGATTTGAACCGGAGAGATGGTGATGCCGGTGACAATGGCATGGAATTTTTTGGCGAGGTAGAGACTGCTGGCGCCAAAGCCACAGCCGATGTCGAGGATATTCGAGTCTGGTTGGATGTTTGCAAGTGTTGCGAGATGTTCGACGAGCTGAAGCTGTGCTTGTTCCTTCGATTCATCGCCACGGATCCAATAGCCATGGTGGAGATGTTCGCCCCAGACCGAACGGTAAAGAGGTCCAAGGACGTCATAGTGCTCGACGATTTTTTGTTTGTCGTTGGAACGAGGCGTCGAGAACGATTGATTCCGTGAGAGGCTTGCGGCCATCAGTCACCTACGCACTGTGATTGTACCGTTAGAGCGACTGGCAGCAAAAAAATAGTCATTGCCGTTAGTGATCTGGCTGGAAAAGACTTCGACAATTCCATTGCGCGGATTCGATCCAGAATGCTAGTCTGAGCGAACAAAAGGCGAACTAGTAGGCGCGCTGCGAGTGCCGAGCAAGCTCAGTACGAGGGAAGGGGGGTTCGTGGGCGAATCGTTGGCAGTTAGGAGGATCGAGAATGGCCACCGAAAGGTGTCCCCTACAAAGAATGAAACGACGATTTGCCGCGTGAATGAGGTGCTGAGCGCCTTTGCGGAGCGAGATTGCAGTCTTGACTCAGGGTTTGCAAGTACAAACCCTGAAACCCGGGACGCGGTGTTGACGGCGGTGCGCAGGTTTCCTGCCCGGGCGGCGGAGTTTGCAGACTGGCCGGAGTGGGTTCGTGGAGAGTTGCGGGCAGCGTATGCGAGTAAAGGGATTGCGCGGCCGTATTCGCATCAGGCTTCGGCTGCTGAAGCAGTGCATGCGGGGAAGAATG
>WNFA01000202.1_pt1 | contig 46080 bp, 49 predicted proteins | sample 5400481 | NCBI WGS metagenome assembly WNFA01 (sample SAMN13153340, study PRJNA577476) | soil metagenome | isolation source: 120 cm saprolite under Douglas fir tree site 2 hole 1 replicate 2 | place: USA:California | collected 2015-04-18 | reverse complement strand
CACCCCAATCAGCAATACGATGGCTGAGATGTATACGCTTCAGCGCTACCTTGCACCGGAACGCTTAGAAGCAGCGTGAGTCGCGCATTTTGCCGCCTGGGCGGCGAATTTCGGGGAGGCGGTCACAAGCCTTGAGCTTGCGCCGGACGGATCAGGCTACCGCATGCACACCAGGTTCGCCAAGTTTGTCAACCTGCCGGAACTCCTTTCGCAGTTCCGCACGTTCGCCGACATCCAGACAGCAGACATGTTGCACCTGCCGCGTCCGAGAGTCGCAGGGGGCAAGCCGGAGGTGGTTGTTGCGCCAGCCTCACCACAGTTGAAGGCATATGTGTCCGGCCTGGTTGATCGGGCACAACGGATCAGAAGCGGCAGTGTTGACCCGCGCGTGGATAATATGCTCAAAATCACGACCGACGGCAGGAAAGCAGCTCTGGATATGCGTCTGGTCAGTCCAGATGAAGAAGTAAGCCACGAGACAAAGGTCAGCGAAGCGGTGAAGAATATCTCCCGTATCTGGCAGCAAACCGCAGCCGGGAACCGGTTAACGCAAATAGCGTTCTGCGATATTTCCACACCGGCCACTGACCGGTTCAATGTGTATGACGAGATCAAAGCCAGGCTGATTGAGCGCGGCGTCCCGGAAAAAGAGATCGCCTATATCCATGACGCGGATACCGATGCCAAGAAAAAAACGCTCTTTGACAGCGTCAATGCCGGTCGTGTCCGGATACTCCTTGGTTCAACCGAAAAAATGGGCGCGGGAACCAATGTGCAACGGCTCTTAAAAGCCGAACATGATCTTGACGCGCCGTGGCGACCGAGGGACGTGGAACAGCGCCAGGGGCGTATTGAGCGGCAGGGCAATGAAAACGAGGAAGTGGAAATCTACCGCTACGTTACCGAGGGGTCGTTTGATGCCTACATGTGGCAGACCTTAGAGACAAAACAGCGGTTCATCCAGCAGGTCATGACCGGCGATAGTACCGTGCGCGAGGCCGAAGACCTGGAACGCGGCGCACTCAGCTTCGCTGAAATCAAGGCGATTGCATCGGGCAACCCTGCGGTGATGGAAAAGGTCAGGATCGATACCGAAGTCCGAAGGCTTGACATGCTCCGCGCCGCCCACCTGAACCAGCACTATGAAATTGGCAGACAGGTCAGAGAGTTGCCCGGACAGATTGAACGCTCCAGGGACTACTATGCAGGACTCGTAACAGACATAGCCACCCGCAATGTGCATGAAACAGACGCATTTACCATGATCGTCAATGGCCGCGAGTATTCGGGCAAGCATGGCCGGGAAGACGCAGGAGCGGCTTTAATCAAGACGATTATGGCGTCGTTATGGGAAGACAGGGGGGAAATACAGCAGCTCGGCTCCTACAAAGGCTTTGCACTCGTGAGCAGTCCTGATAGTCTTGGAACGCCAAGACTGTTTGTTCGCGGCACCCAGACCTACGAAGCGAACCTGAACACCCAGAACGAATTAGGCACCATATACAGTATAGAAGCTGTCCTGCGCCACCTTGATGATGTTGCCGGAAGAGAAAAAGAAGAGTTTGCACGCAAGGAACAGGCGCTCGCTGATTACCGGGAGCAGCTTCACCGGCCCTTTGAGCATGAAGAACGGCTGCGCGAACTGTGTCTGAAGCAGGGGGAAATAAATCGCTCTCTTGACTTGGATAAGGGCGAGCGCCAGGTGGTGTACGAGGCGGCGCAGGAGGAAGATACCACCACGGATAGTGAACGCCCTGCCGCCGGAGAGACAGTGATCTACTCTCGGACAAGAACCGCGTAGCGACCTTCCAGTAGTCATGGAGAAATTCCGATCCGAGAACGTACACTGTCCCCTCACCCGCAGATCACCCCCCTGTGTTTTTTCTTCACCGCTTCCCGATTGAAATATAGAACACTTATTCACATGCCTTCCTGACCCGCTACAATCGTTCATGCGGCCTCTTCCTCGCTGAAGTAATACTTTGTATCCCCTACTGAAAAATGGCTTTTGGTATGGAAGAAATAATAGATACCCATGCTAACAAGACTGCAAGTGGGCAAATGCCATCACTTTTACCCCAAGAGGCAAAAGTTGCCATCACTTTGACTCCCCTATTGACAAACTATCGTGATTTTGTTCATACTATCCTCATACTACGATCAATTATGGATATCAACGCAATAATTAAGTATTTCGGCTTTAATGAGCACCCTTTTATCAGCAATCCCGATCCCCGGTTTCTGTACTTCTCGTCGCAAGTCAAAGAGGCGCTCGCGAAATGTGAGTTTATGGCCCGTGATCGTATCGGTCCCATTTATATGTATGGCCCGATTGGCAGCGGGAAAACATCCCTTGTCCGTCGCTTGCAGGAAAAACTGAGCCAGGACGAGCGGTATAATGTCAAACTGCTGATCTCTCCAAACCTCAAGAGCAGCAATGCCTTTCTCCGGTTGATCCTGGAGACCTTTGATGTCAAGACCGAACGATCCTATACAGCCTCGCTGAGTAATTTTGAACAGTACCTCATTCAGCAATACAAAGAGGAAAAAGTCCCGGTGTTACTGATCGACGAAGCGCAAAATATGACTCGCGATACCCTGAAGCTCATTCATTATCTACTTAACTTTGAAACGAATAAGACGAAGCTCTTGCAAATTGTCCTGGTCGGCCAGGAAGAACTCGGTACCAAGATCATGCAGTATCGGGAGCTTGCCTCACGCATGTTCCCGATAGCAATGAATGCCATGTCACTTGACGATCTCAAAGACATGATCTCATTCCGGTTGACTGTCGCAGGACATCGCGGCTCACTGTTTGCAGAGCAAGACGAGGCATATAAAACGCTCTATACCTATTCAAAGGGGCTCCCAAGAGATGCGATTAAAGTGTGTTTTGAGCTGCTCATTGAATTGGTAGCACTCGGAAAAAAACAAGCTACGGCTAAACAAGTTGAAGAGATTGCCAAGGGGCAAAATTTACGCATTTAACCTATGGGCAGATTTGACGCACTCACCGAACTTGATAAGAAACCAACACAACCGGCTCCCCTACCGGAGAAGACTGAACCTGTACAACTTACTCCGCCGCCTCAAGGTAACACTGTCAGCAAACCAACAAATCAGCAAATAGGTTTACCTGCAAACCAGCAAGCACGTAAAGATGCAAACCAACAAACTGGTAAGCAGGTACGTCTGCAAACTGGTTTGCATGCAAATCTGCAAATCGGCAAGGATGCAAGCAGACAAGCAGGTAAACCAACAAATGTGCAAACCGGTAAGTTGGTAAGCCTGCAAACAGGCATACAGATATTTATTGAAAAATACTCTTCCTATTTACCTCATGAGCATAAAAAGGAGTTGAAACGCATTGCGCTTGAGTCAGACCGCAATGAGTATGAAGTGCTTCTGGAAGCAGTCGAGCAATATTTAACAAGACAGAGGAAGCCTCAGTGATTTGCATGCAAACCTGTAAGCAGGTAAACATGCGGGCATGCAAACCTCCAAAGAAGGAAACCCGCAAACCTGTAAGCAGATAAGCCCACATACATGTTTGCACGTCTGCCTGCAAAAGTATTGACAGGAAGCTAACCGACATGCCTACAATTGATACGCTTATATACACTGACTATGAACACGCTGTCCGCACCCTTATTCTAAGGCTTCAGTAAACCAGAAGCGAATTTCTTCCGGTTGCCGAACGAGTGGACTGACATCACCGCAAAAATCACAAGCCTCGCAGAAATGAAGCTAGTTGAATATGTGCTCAAACACACCTGGGGCTACAGCGAATTTGATATGGTGAAGAAGATCACCACTGATGAGTTCATGTATGGCCGGAAGAAAAAAGATGGCACCCGCATTGATATTGGCACAGGACTCAGTAAACCCTCAGTGATTGCAGGACTGAAAAGCGCAGTCAAGCATGGTCTGTTAACAGAAGAGATAGACGACAGCGATAAGGCACGAATTAAGAAGTTCTACAAGCTCCGCATGAAAACGCCTCTGGAAGAAACCGAGCCAGAAAAAGAAGCATCCCACGCAGATGTAAAGAATGTTTACACCGGAGTAAAGAACTTTGACAGCAGGGGTAAAAAATCTTTACAGCGATCAGAGAAAGACACTATAGAAAGATATAATAACGTTATTAAATATAACGCAAAGGATACAGACGAAATAGGGTATTATGCGAAGCTCTTAGCAGACAAGCTCAACGATCAAAAGTCATTGACGTATTATAAAATCGCTTGCCAACGATTTAATCCGCAGAAACTCATAGAAAAAGCAGCCGAAATCATCAGCGATGGGGGAGCCAGAAACCCGGGAGCAGTTTTTACTGACTGGTTGAAACAGCAATAGGCAAGTACGAACATCTCTGAACACATTTCCTTATCGTGTACAAAAGTTGCTATTCCATCGTTACATGCCAGGGGAGGGGAGACATACCCGGCAGCTCGCCGTACACCCATTCTCCTCATTCACGAGACTTCAGATTGCCCCAACGATCCGGCAACCGCAAAGCGCTACAACCACTGCGTGGTGTACGGCAAGATAACCCCGCCCCCCGGCGCGTCCGCACCGCCTCAGCCCAGCCTGTGACACCCCAAACACCTGCGCGTCCGCGCAAGACGGAGAGTATTTTTCCCCGTTCACAAAACCGCTGCATTTCTTACGAAACTCTTCAGAAACTCTTACCAAAAATTTGTTGAATATATTCATTCCCCATTGCTACGATAAAGCTCTAGAGCAATTATGTCCCAGGCAGTTTTTCAGACAAACCACCATTCCCGCAAGCGCCAGACCGTGCAGGTATCATCCTGGGTCAAACCCGCTGTCAAGGCAGAGCTGCAACGCATTGCTGCAACGGAGGGCCTCAGCCTGTCCCAAACCTGCGCCACCCTGCTTGAGGAAGCTATCCGCCAGAAGCTGCACATCCAACACGCCGTTTTGCTCCAGCCCATCATTGAGCAGGCAATCCGCACGCAGATGCGCTCCATCAGTACCCGGCTTGCCTGGCTCTTGGTGCGGGTTGCCTATGATGCCGGACAGATACGCGGTGTTGTCACCAACATTTTAGGCAGGCAGCCAGGTATGACGCCCGCAGTCCTCAAAGACATTCTTGACGGCTCAAGTAAAACCGCCAAGGGAAATATCACCCGCCGCACACCCCAGCTTGTCGAGCTGATCGAAGCAGTTGAGCACTGGATGACAACAGATGAGGGAGGGAGGAGCAAAACAGACGGGTGAGTATGCGTAATGGCAATTGTGAAGGCCACCTATACCAAACGCCGGGACAGCGCAAAGGCGGCCATCAGGTATATCCAGCACCGAAAAGGCCGCGACGGGGCGAATATCACCCGGACGCTGTTTGGCAGTGACGGGCTCATGGGACGCTGGGAGGCTTACCGGATGATTGATGATGCAGAGCAGGGGAGCCTCTTTTTCCGGATCATCCTTAGCCCCGATCCGAAACAGGAAGATACAAGTAAAGATTTGTTTTTGCGGGAGATCACCGAACACACCATGCAGAGCTTAGAAGCGCGGGTACACCAACCCATTTCCTGGGTCGCAGTAGAACACAACGACCATACAGCAAACAGACATGTGCATCTTGTGGCTGTGGTTGCCGGAAGACTCAACCCGCAGGATTTACAAGCCCTGAGACAAGCGGCGACAGAGGCGGCATGTGAGCAGCGAAGACAGCGCGATCGTGCCCTGGAACAGCAAGGCAAGGCAAAAGAACAAATGAAACGAGAGGAGGCAGCATGGGAACGGGAGCGCTAGCCATCCACCAGGCACGCTTTGCCAAGCACCATGAACTCAGGGGACTGCTGAGTAAAGAAGCCACCCCCGATGGTGTGCTTCTTGGAATGAGACGGGATTTTCTCTTTTTCAACCGATTTGTTGCTGTGCGACCCACGCAGAAACGCCGGGAAATCGGCAATACACTGATTGTCGGCCCGACCAGATCAGGCAAAGGACTCTTAGCCGTAAGCCAGCTTCTTTCCTGGCAGCATTCCGTTGTCGTCAACGACATTAAAGGTGAATTGTTTGCCCAAACCGCAGGCTACCGAAGTACCCTTGGGCATGTGTACGTGCTGGACCCGACCGGCGTCGGATATTGCTTTGATCCCCTGCACGGCAAGCACACAGAGGATGCGTTTCTATCGGCTGCCGCACACCTGCTGTACCAGCCGGACGAGCGTGACAAGGTATTTACCCAGCGTTCAATCGGCATGCTCACCCGGCTGTTTACCGCAGCGCGTCTTGAGGGAGTAGCGCCATTCCCCTACGTGCGCTCCATGCTGCGAGGCAGTTTACGTCAGTGCGGCAAGCGTCTCAACACCCTTGACCCTAGCCTGGCAGCTCGATTTCTGTACGCAGACTACCATGAGGCAAACTTTGAGAATAAATTTCTGGTGTCCAGTTGGGAAACACTGACCGCCTGGCTCGAACCCCTGTTGACCGAGACGGTGATCCGCTCGCTTGCCCGCTCAGATTTTACCCCGGAGCAAATTATTCGAGGCGACAGACCGGTGACGCTCTACCTTCGCTGGAATGAGCAGGATCTCTTAGCACTCGCACCCCTTGTCAGGCTGTTGTGGGGAACCATCCTCAACGAGCTGACAACCACCTATGACAGATACCAGGGAGCAGGATGCAGACCCGTATTGCTTCTTATCGATGAAGCAGGCAGAACCGCGATACCCTCCCTTGCCGATCATGCCACGACAGTTGTTGGCCGGGGCATTTATCTCTGGGTTGCAATCCAGTCCCTCTCTCAACTGGAAGTCGTCTACGGCAGGCCACGTGCTCAAGTCCTGCGGGATAACATGGAGACACACATCTACTACCGCCCAACAGACCTTACAACCGCAGAGCATATTGAGCGGTGTTTAGGCAGGCAATCCGCCTATGCCCATTCGACAACTCTTAGGGAAGGCGAGGAAACCAGCCAGGGCCTGTCAGAGCAGGGAATACCCCTTCTGACCGCCTGGGAAATACGGCAATTGAAAGATGAGGAGATTATCGGCTTTCACCGCAACATACCCCCGTTTCTGATGAAGCGCGTTGACTGGCGCCGCCACAGCATATTGCACAACAGACGAAGCATGCAAGCGCCCAAGCTTCCCATATTGCCACCGCTTGCAGATATTCCGGAATATCCTTTGGAGAGCCAGACAATGCAGCCTACCTCACAATATATTGATCCTGACTTGCCCTACAGCAACGGGGCAACAACTATCGCTGATCTGTCCAGGCAGGAACTGGACGAAGACCGCTTGCATTGAATTGCACAGGAACATCATCCTTCTTCACCATCCTGAAGATCATCCTGAACCTTTGTTCGCTACGCACCCGGCACATGTGTTCGCTTTCGCAGGATTGTAAAAGGGGGGAAGGAGGCGAAAGCGGCAGTCGGGAAGCGGGCGTGGGGCCTTGCAGGTGGGGAGTCGGGAGCCGTCCCCTACGCTTCGCCTCAGGGACTAAAAATGCCACAATGCAGGCATTTTTGCTCCCGACTCCCCACCTGCTTCGTCTTTACCACCTCTTTTCCTTCCCTTCTGTTCTGTCTGGTTTTGTGAGTGCGTGCTTTCCGTATGGGCAGGCGGGGCCCCACGCCCAGAGAGTGAATGCACAAAGCAAATTCCCCCCCTTACACCCTCCTTTGCTTTATGCATGCCATTTTAGTGCTGCGGCACAGAAGAGACAGGTAAACCACCAGGCCACAGTTACAAGGTATCCGCGCAGCCCTGCCAATCAAGGAAGGGTCGTTATCGGTACACAGGGCTGAGCGGATGCTATTGTCATGCTGCGGCATAAAGAGAGAACCACAGAGTAACTAATCAAGGAAACAGCGCCTTATTGGTATTTTAACGAAAAAACAGAGGAAGTGGCGCTTTGGGTATGCTCCAGAAAGAGGCAGTCCTCAGCCTAGTCCAGTATAGCATTCAAAATTTGCTATGCGTCAAGGCTAAAATGCACGCGCTGTCTTTCGTTTCTACCAGCATCTTCAGAATTCTAACTTCATTCTTTCTCCCATCATCTCTCCCGGCGCGGCCTTGACGCGCAAATTCTTGCATGCGGTGGGTATCCCGAGGCTGAGGACTGCCTTAGCCCACAGAAAGGAGGTGATGAACCAATGCTTTACATCGCAGTCTATCGCGGTGTCGTCAAACAGGTGATTGATGAAACGCATAAGCCTGAACCCAGGCTCTTGCAAGAAGGGAAAGACTACACCGTAGAGTACCTTGAGCAGCGAACCGAGCGCTGCCGGGTGTGTGACCGGACATATCCAGAGTCGGAGATCGTCAAGCGGGACGGTGAACAACTGTGCCAGCAGTGCGACGACGACAAGTATCCGATCAAGCCGGAGGATATACCGTACTAGTTTCTCTGCCAACCGTTCACGAGTTTACGCTCGTGGGCGGGAGCAGGGGAGCTACCCCTGGAAAGGACGGTGAGCGCAATGGGCTATTTTCTCATCCGTAAATACTACTTCCCGCAGGCAAAGAACGAATGGGACGCCCAGGACATCATGCGGGACGCAGAAGAGAAGGGCGTTGCCAAAGACTACTTTGTCAGTCAGTGGGCAAAAGAAGGCGACAAAGACGGCCAGAACAACGGCTGGACGGGAACAATCAAGAACCAGCTCTTTGGCAAACGGAAGTAGTATGTCTGCTCAGAGCCGATTGTAACTCAGTCGGCTTCAGCAGGCAAACTATGCCTGAGATTGGAGGTGAGACCACATGAGGTTCAAAGTCACATTCAGTGTTACGGATACCTACCCGACGCTTGAGATTGAAGCGAAAGACCGCAACGAAGCGATCAAAGACTATCAAGCAGTCTGGGAGCACGCAATCTCCGAAGAGGGTGGTATGCCCGTGACCAAGGATACCCGATGGAGTATCCAGAGTCTCTGGAAACACACTCACCAGAGCAAAAAGTAGTTGATCTACCTACTGCCCATTCTAGCAAAGTGGGCGGGAGCAGGTCAACTCGACCTGAGAAGGGGGTGATGAAATGTGGCAGATGATAGAACGCTCCCGTTCAAAGAAAGAGCCTACCAGAACTATCAGGACAGAATGGCAGACCTGAAGCAGGTTGAGGCTCATTTGCAGGAGAAAGAGCGTGACGAGGTGGAGGAGTATAGGGAACCGTTAAGCCTTGATGAGAGAAAAGAAGTTACGGTGCTTCTCTCATGGGGCGGTCCGTCTGATGGGTACAAGGTGTATTTCGACAAAGACGGAGAAGCCATCGAGGGATATTATTTCTTTGCCGACTGGTTTGAATACGAAGAATTCAAACTCACAGGTGAAGAACTCGACAGTGTGCTGGCTGTCTATCCGGTTACGGCAGATTGGCCGATTGAGTGGCAGGAGCCGAAACTGCCCAAACTGAAGAAGTAGCTTGTCTACCAATCGCTTCCAAGTTCCCGCTTGGAGGCGAGAGCAGGTGAGTTACTACTGATCCTAGCAAACACCCTTCCTTTTTTCAAGCTCAAGTACCACCACCGTGTTTGCCCGGAACCACAGTAACAAGGTATCCGCTCAGCCCTTTTAATCAAGGAAAATTGTACGCCGGGCTGAGCGGATGCTGTTGTCATGCTGCGGCATAAGAGAACGAACCACAAAGTAACTAATCAAGGAAACAGCGCCTTATTGGTATTTTAACGAAAAAACAGAGGAATTGGCGCTTTGGGTATGCTCCATCTAAGTGGTCTTCTGTCTGCTTCCAGTCTAGCATCCAAAATTTGCTATGCGTCAAGGCAACCTCTTCAGAAGGGCGACTTCTGAAGAGGCAAACCCTGCGGAGTTTGGCCTTGACGCGCAAATTCTTGGCTGCTCCGGTGTTCCCGCCAGAAGACAACAAACTGACTGGCAGAAAGGAGGTGGACACAATGGTTGATAAACCACTCGCTTCCAAGATTGATGAAGTTGAGGAAGAAATAAAGCGTGCTAGACAAGAGCTTGAGAGCTTAGAAAAGCGATTGCATAGCGCATTTGAGAAGTTCCTCAAAAGACTTCAGCAGGAAAAAGAATAGTTTCTCTGCCGACTGCTCAGACTCACACTCTGAGCAGGAGCAGGGGAGCTACAAAACCATTGCTAGAATAGCGACCGAGCAGCGTTTTGTCAAGCAAATTATCCCGAAGATTGGAGGTGATAAACATATGAAGAAATTCAAACTCAAACACTGGCTGCGAGTGGGAGGAGAAAGTAACCCAGCATCCAAACAGGAAGAAACGAAACCTGTGGAGTGGGTAATACCAAAACTTTACAAGCCAGAGCGCAAGAAGAAACTTCCCACTCTTGAGAGCATTGTGAAGCAGCGCGTTGTTGCAGGCATAGCTTCCTATTCTGAGAAAATTGCGTACTTAAATGATTATCTGTGGGAAGAACCAGGACAAGAAGCCTTGAAAGAGCAACTGCTTGCCGAACTCAAGCAGGCAACAAAAAAGAAGTAGATTGTCTACCAATCCCTTGCAAGTTCCCGCTCGCAGGGGAGAGTAGGGAAGCTATAAATCTATCCCGAAGATTGGAGGTGATCATATGAATAAAGCAGCGCTGAAAAAATTGACGGCAGAGTATTTGCAGAAAGGAAAAGCAGAATATGAAGCCGGGAAGCTGACCTATGCCGCGCATGATTATATTGATTTAAGGGCAATTGAGGTTGGGTATAAAGATGCGTTGGATGAGGTAGTTGTCTGTGAGTCCTGCCAACAGGCATACGGGCCGGAGGAAATAAACGGCGTGCGAAAGCTCAAAGCGTACAAGGGCTACACGGTTGACTTGCGGTTGCGGGAGTTCCGGGAAATGAAGTATGGGAAGCTCCCGCAGTTCATACCGTTTGACAGCCTGGAAGGGCGAGCGTTACATTCCCTGATGCACGGGGAATTAATGCGGTAGCTTTTCTGCCAACTGCTTGCAAGGCGACACTTGCAGGCAGGAGTAGGGGAGTTACCAGATCAGGACAAACCGACCGCTTTTCTGTCAATCCCAAAGTCAAGTGAAACCCCTACCATCGCGCCGGAATTGCACTTGGTTTAGCTGCTTTTCCTTAGCTTCAATTGTGGGGTGGTTTCGCTCCTCAGAGCACCCCCACAGACAATTCCGGCGCTCGAATACACGAGACCTCCTCACCCGACAGGATTTTGCACACCCATACTCTTTCTCACCCCGATGCTCCCATATATTTTAATAAGACTTATTAATCAAGGAAGAAGTTTTTAATCAGGGAAAGGACACCAGGGTTTCCTCTTCTGCAAGGGTCAAGATGAACGAGGCGGTTGCCTCGCCCTTGCACAATTCACCTTCCATTTCGTGTGCTGCACGTATCGGAAGGCAGGCAGGGCAGCCTTCCAGACAACTATTCTGGAAAGGAGAACGTCCCAGCACAGTAAGCACAGCAAGGGGGTGAGCATATGAACAAAAAGGAGCAGGAAGCCATTATTGCTTGGCAAGCTACATTAAAACGGGTGAGTACTTGTTTTGATAATAAGGATGTATCTCATCATTATGAATGTATTGATGCGTTAATAGAACTCATATACCTGATGAGAAAATTCTACACAGTAAAAAAGTAGCTTGTCTGCCAATCCCTTGCAAGGTCACACTTGCTGGGGAGAGCAGGCAAACTAGCCTGAGAAGGGAGGTGAGAAGTATGAATACGTATCGGGTACTTTTCTGGTACACCGTCTATGGACGGACACAGGTTCAAGCTGAAAGTAAAGTGCGAGCAAAAAGAAACCTTCAACACCAGCTTGACACAGAAGGATTAGACGGGCTTGACTACGAGACAAATGACCGGGACTTCGGAGCTGAGGAGGCTCTAGAGTAGAATAGCTTCTCTGTCTACTGTCCAGCTTAGCGCACTGGACAGCAACAGGCAAGCTACGCCTGAGAAAGGGGGCGAACAGCTCGTGTATGAAATCCGATGCATACGCATATTACAAACAGGAACTGCAACGATCCGTAGAACGATTGAGAGAACTTGAAGAAAAAGGAATACAGGCACTTTCCCGATATGACATTGAGATTGCAGCAGGCGGGGATGCTGAGGAGGCATTGCGGACTGCAAAGATGCTGGTTGAAAATCATATCCGCTACTTCGAGGAGAAATTAGCGAATACCCAGCAGCCATTGTTTGAGTTTTGACGATGCAAAACCGGCGGTTTCTCCCACACCTGCTGGGCGCTCGCACGTGGCAAGGAACGCTGGCCGGGATGCCAGCATTGCCGCCAGGGACGGCGGCAGACCCCGCACACCGCTCGCGCTATTTTCTCTCATGTCAAAGGATAATTGGAATGGGCCACCAGGGTCATGTAGTCGCCGCCAGCAAGCGTTTTGACGAAAGTTGTATAAATCCTACTCCCCAAGCAAACTCACCGGGTTTTCATCGTCTGAGGGCATGTACCAGACCGGATCAAGGAACAATTGTCGCGGCTCAATCACTGCGATGTTTTCCGGCAGGCTGGTAAACAGGAACAACTGGCTAAGCCACGAGGGTTCATTGGTAACAGCCAGTTCTTTGCGTGTCCACTCCCGCATTTGTTTCATGCGGTTGTAATCTTTGGTTGTGGCAAAGGCTATGGTGATGTTTTCGATGTGAAAGAGCGTCTTGAAGGCGCGGCTTCGCAAAAACACACTGTAGGCGCGAATTCGACGCCGGAAAAACTTCTGGTCCTCAGTGCCCCGGTCCAGTTCCCACATAACCGGTAAGGTTTCCTCTTTCCCGTCCGGTCTGGTGTAGACAAACGCGAGGTAGGCATCAGGGACAATGGTTCTTGTCTCTTCCCGGCTGTTTCTCTCGTAGGTTGCTTTGATCGGATTATTCTTAAACACCCGTTCATGCAGCATGCTGCTGATGCGGTAAGATTGTTCTGTCTTTTCAAACAGCAGGCTATGAATGAGGATATCGCTGATTGCCAGCATATGTTCCCGGAAGAGAAAGTTTTTCGCCGAGTCTTCTTCCTGGCTTGGCCGGAAGTACTCCCGCACGTCAACGCCTTGGCTGGCAAGATAGTTTAAGCCTTTGCGGTCAAGCGCGTACATGTAGGGGAGTCGGATGGACGGATGGGAGAGGGGAAGCACGTAGCGGTTATCAGCCAGGTCCTTCAGCCGTTGTTTGACCGTCGTCAGCATGCCCATTTTGTAATTGAGCCTGGTCAACTGTTCGGCAGTTGCCCGGTGCAGGGTATGCAGGTCATGCAGCAGCAGATCATGAACAGGCGTGACAACAAAGGGCTTTTTCTTCACCGCTTGTGTCTGTGCGGTTGGAGTCGGGCGAACCAATGGTAGCTTCCTTGCGGGTAGGGGACAATCTACAGGAACCTAACCGAGCGGATAAATAGACAAACAAACCTCAGCAAGAAACGTGTACGAACAAATGACTCTCTTTATGCTATCACAGCTTGACAAGGGATGAACCGCGTCCTAGAATACCGTCTGCCTGGTGGAAGGCAGGGAAGATGGAAAGGGGAAGGTTCTATCAACAGTTTGGTGAGAGAAGCGCAAGCGGACAGCAAGACAACGCAGTTACTGATATTCGTGGGCTGATTGAGAGGCGGAGAGGGTTAAACTTACCAGATAAAAACGAGTATGTCATGATGTGGAAAGGGTTAGCTGCATTGACGATCCCAAGCGGGAAAGAACCGTACCGGATACGAGTACCCGAAGAAGAGCACGAAAAGATTGTGCAGGTGAGCAGAGGAATAGATTTTGTGCTATTCAATGAAGTAAACACAACACAGCAAGCAAGCATATTAAGAGAATTACAGGAGCATCAACAACAAGAGGGAATTGAACAGTTTGTACTTTCTCACGAAGAAGGCTTACTATTAAAAGACGCAGCAGCAGCCGTCAATGTTGCTTATGATCCAGGCACACCCGAAGAGGAAGAGAAGCGAACATTCACTTTTTCAGACCTGGAGGCTAAAGCATCTCCTGAAGCTATTTCACTGCGAGACTGGTATGCTTCAGTAGGAATGTGAGACATTGACATTAGGGTTTACGCCGATAAATAGGCGGCTCTTGCTCTGGCGGCTCACTACATTGCTCTTGCCGTTGTCTAATCTCTGCATCTACTGTTGCTTGTTTTCTCAGATACCTGTCTTGAATATTCCGCTCTTTAATGCTGGCAAGCCGCTCTTGCAACGCCTGTCCAAACAGCGGTTTCTCAGGCTGTTGTTTGGGATCAAGGGTTTTTATCGTATGCTCAACGATTTGTCTATCTACTGTAATTTTTACCCTAGCAGTGTAGAGGGGTAAATTCACGAGTTGCGATGCCACCTCATTGAGCATATCGGCGTAGGATCGTTGCGGATGCGTGATGGTTTTGCGCGGATGTGGCAGGTAGGTGAGGTGCGGACGATTTTTCTTGACTAGCCGCTTCTTTCCGGTGGGAACGCGGATCGGCTCTCGTGCCAGTTCTTCTGCCAGAGCCGTTATCTGCATGACAAAGGATCTAACTTCCATGGCATCCCATATGTGGCGTAATTTGTCCCCCACTGGCATATTTGCTATTCTGAATTTCTCTTCTATTATTCCCGTGATTTCATCTTCAATAATCTGCTTCGGGGCGTCTTCCTGCTTAAATGGAGTGTAGACAAGTTTTCGTATATATCCTCGCTTAATCTGATCCATAACCTGTTCCTGATTATACGGGGACAGGGCAAGCATGCGGATAAAATCCCTATTTCTGGAAATATCAGATTTAAAATCTTCTGATCTCCAATCTGCCGTTCTCTTAAAAAACGATTTTACTATTTTCCATATAAGTTCAATAAATTCATCCGTTTTGATCTGCAATCTCCCGTCCATAACAGCAACCAGCAAGTTGTTTACCAATATTTTTGTCGAGCTATTTTCTTTAGCCAGCGTAACAAGCAGGTTTTGCGTTATTTCCCGGACACGCATACTGCTATGCGTTCCTCGCGCCGTTATCAGATAATCAACCGGGTCTTGGGTGATTTCCATGATATCCTCTTCCATCTCGTCTTCAAGCATATCTATTTTGGGCTCAAACGACTCTTTTTCAACTTCCTGTTCCCATGCCTCTTGCGGGGTAATGTCAAACTCACCTGCTAACTCATCGGCATCTTTGCTGTTGACCTTAAACACCACCAGGTTGGCAACGCTTCTGGTTCGATCTTTTAGATTGGCTGATAACTGTCTGTTTTCTGCGTCTAATTGTCCTCTGTTTTGATGTGCTATGGTTGTGCCAATGCCAAACTTGCGGGCTTCTTCTAACAGCGTTGCGAAATCCTCAGTTGCAAATCGTTGAAACTCATCTGCATAGAGGTTAAATTGCCGTCTCTTGTTCACAGGACGGGCAGAAGCAGCATTGAGAATGAGCGCAATGAGCATTGAGCCTATCAGGGAAGTAACGGAGGGGAGCTGTGTACTCAGTTTGACAAACAAAATTTTCCCCTCATTCATAATTGTTTGCAAATCAATTGTTGATGTGCTTTGCCCGACGATAGGACGGCTGAGCGGCAGTAAAAATTCGCTCACTCTTCTGCGAATATAAGCCGCCTGCTCATTTTGGTCACTTGGCTTCATCTGTTCATATTGCTGCCAAAAATGGCGTACATCAATATCATCCACGTTAGCAACGAGTTTTCTTCGACATTTCTCGTTCAGGAGCAGCAACGGGATTTCTGCCATTGTATAGCCAGGGTTCGCGATGAGGGTATACGTGCAGTTTCGCAAGTAATCCAATATAAGAGGAGTATCCCGACTGACACCATAAATCTTTTCAAACACGTGCATCACTTGGTCTACGGTTTTCTGTACTTCAATCGGATTGGTGAGATCAGAACAGGCAAACAGGTTTATGCCAAAGGGATAGCGGTAATCGGTAATATCAAGCAGAATAACATCATTTTCACGCCGGTCCATTCTTGCCAAGACAGCGTTTATTAAATCGCCATGCGGATCAAGGACAGCGACACCCGTTCCCTGTTTAGTGTCGTCAATGATGAGATTTTCAATCAGCCCTGATTTACCAGTCCCTTGAATGCCGATAATGTATAAGCCTTGCAATCGCGAAGTTTTAGGAAGTTCGACACGCTGGCCTGTTTGTGCATCAATCCCAAGCACTGAGTAAGTCATGCAGCACCCCATTTGTTGATGCGAGAAGTAACAATCAGTTAGAGCAATTGTACAATGATCTCACTGCCTAATGCAGAAGTAAACCTTGAGTCTGCTTGGTCAGTGGTTATAAATTCGACTGCTTAGCTCGGTTGTAGGTAGCAGTTAATTCTTCAGCAGTTGTTTTATATGACCGTTGGTGCGAAATTGCTGTCGAGGAATTTCCTACTTCCTCTCCCTTTGTAACGTCCGATTTAGTAAACAGCAGTTGAGCGATACGAACCGCTTCCGGTTGTTGTTCAGCAGCGGGAGTATTATATAGCGTTTGTTGCAAAACCTTCTCCTGATCACAATCAATCAAACGGATCGAGTTCAGGTCTATGACGCCATAGTTAGTGTGATTCATTAAAAAACATTGAGGGGCAGCAAAGAAACAATCCATTCTTGCCCAATAGATCGTCTCTTGGTAGGGGATAACATCCTTGTCCTTTACCTGGATAGTGATCTTATCACCGCTAATCAAGTGGTTTATTTTGAACAGTTCCCATCGTCGCTCTTGTCCTTCATCCATTTTTCTGGCAGGACTAACTGCATGTTGCTCAACGCATGGTCTCTGTACCCCGCAGTGCCCGCAGTTTGCGTCTCGTTGCCTGGCAACTGAGATGGTAGCGGTTTCTGACTCTAACAGATCAAGCAGAATTGCAACAATATAATTTCCTTTTACTCCACGTGGCCGATAGTAAGCAAAGATACTTGGCATGGTTGGTAGCTCCTTTTTGGCTGTCAAATGACCCGCTTATTGACAAAAAACCCTTGCATATATATTACGTTTTTCATGAGGTAAAGGTTTTATCATTTCACTTTTCTTCACCATAGCGATACGTTAGCGGTTGCAGATACGAGAATACGGTGCCATGAGCGCGAAGCGAAACCAGTGCGGGATAGGTGTTGTCATTGCTGGGTATGCTGAGTGCATGAACAGGAGGGTTAAACAGACAACAATTTTTCGTTTCAGATGCTCACCTGTCAAAATTGACCGCGTAAACGCTTGAAATTGAGTGAAACCCAATGTAAGATAGTAATACTGATTGAAATCATAGTGAGGAAATTCAATGACCCTACGCGAGTACCGAATTGAACTCGGTTGGTCTATCAACAAGCTCGCCCAGGAAGCAGGTCTCTCCCGTCCCACGGTTGCCGATGCAGAAGCAGGACGACCCATCAAAGCCGAAACAGCCAAAGCGCTGGCCGATGCGCTATCCCGCGCATATCAACGGCAAATCATGGTACGGGATATCCAAGGTCTCAATATTTTATAACGTGCGCTTTAGCCTTAGAAGGGAGTGATGCCTCAGATACCAAGAAACGCCTAGCAATCCACTGCTAAGCGTTTCCTGTTAACCTTTTTACCCTGTTCTGTGCTGCGTGTCATCAGAACCCACCAGCACAAAACATCAGCAACCCATCCTATTACTGTTGTTCGCAGTGGCAGCATACGATGCTGTAACGCGTTTGTGCTGCCAGGACAGGCCAAGGTCTAAATGTAGTATCGCATTACCGGCCTTGCCTGTCAATTCAGAAAGGCAGATATATGCAGCACTACGGCGACAACTTTGTGTTAGTTGTCCCAGAAGAACACCTACTCCACACCGCAGACAACCCTTTTTGCTGGGATGAAACCTGTCCCTGCCATGATGATAGCGATGCCATTGCCGGTATTGCCAACGCCATCAATGACGGCATCATCACCAGCGATGATGCTACCCGCATTATCAAGGGGGAGACGGTATGAAGCTTCGTGAGCAGATTGCCCAGCAACCACCGTATCGGCGGCGTGCGAGTTTACCGCCAGGGGAGCGAACGTATACAACCTCGTACCATCACATCGGCACCCGAAGCGGCATGCATCCCGAAGACCAACCATATATGACTGCAACCCGCAGCAGGTATACCGCGCCGACCACCCATATCTCCGTTGCAGAAGGCAGGGAAAGCTACACCAGACAGCCAGCCCCAACCAGCGCCAGGCGTTATGACCTGGCACCCTATGCTGGCAGGGGAGAGCGTCGAACCGAAGCGTTACCACGCCAGGGAAAACACCCGATGTTTTACATCGGCATCTGCCTGGTTATCGTGGTTGTCTTCCTCACCGCCTACACGCTCATCCCGCAAGCGTACCAGAAATGGCAGGATGATCGGGTCTATGGTTATCCGCGAACATTCCAGACCGATGCCACTGTGGGCCACGGCGGGCCAGAGCATTTTCTTGCCCTGAACAACCATGGCACTATTGAAGTTGTTGAAATCCCCGGCGATCCGGGGAAAACCAACCAGCCGCGCTTGTACATCATCGTCCGGCTCACCAGCCAGGGCGCTGATCTTGTCCCTGCTACGGTGTCATTCCCTGATATCAATGGCGATGGCAAGCCGGATATGCAGGTGACCGTACTTGACGGGTCAAACCCATCAATTTGGGTACTGTTCAACAACGGGACATCATTTGTCCCGAAGCTCTAGACAGTCTCAAGAGGAGCGGTAGCAATACTGCTCCTCCGTTCCTTATATGAAAGCGAGCCCAGGATGCAAGACACACGTGCGGATATGACAGTGACGCAGCACGAGCCACAGCCTGAAGCCCAAGAACCAATCCCGACACCGCAGGAAGAAGCAGTAGGGCAGGACGTAATCGAAGGCGAGGTTATTGTCATTGACCAGCCGGAGTATATAACCGATCACGCGCCACGCAAGCAGCACCCGTACTGGCTGCTTATTCCACTCACCATCCTGTTTTGTCTGGTATTTGGTGCAGCCTCGTTTCTTCTCCCCCTGCTCATGCCTGCGGCGACCATCACCATGCTGCCGGTTGCGCGAACCATCACGCTGACCGCAGCAATCCGGGTCCATGCCAGGCAGATATCACCATTAACATTGATGCAGAGTACAGACGTTCCCGCCACCGGCATACAGCACCAAGCCGCAAGACGAGCCAGAGGAAGTATCACCTGGTATAACGGCCAGTTCGCAAGCCTTACCATCCCTGCCGGAACTATCGTACCCGGCACCAATGGTGTCCGCGTGATCACTGACCAGGCGGCAACAATTCCTCCAGGCAACCCGCCGGTCTACGGGCACGTTACCGTCCCGGCATACGCTATTGTGCCAGGGACACAGGGGAATATCCCGGCCTTTGCCATTAACCTGGCGTGCTGTGCGCCAGCAGTGTTCGCCAAGAACACTCAGGCGTTTACCGGCGGCATCGATGCCAGGGACATAGCCGTTGTTGCCAGAACAGATATTGCCAGCGCAGTATCGATAGTGCAAACAACACTGCACAGGAGTCTTCAAGCGGCAGTGCAGGCGCAACTGAACCCAGGTGAAGCACTCGTGCCACCTCCCTGTACAGTGACCGCCAGCAGCAATCACCAGGCAGGTGACGCGGCACTTCAGGTACACGTTACCGTGGCTATAACTTGCACCAGCATTGCCTATATAGATGCCGATGCCACCATCAATGCGACGCAGGCGCTCACATCACAGGCGAGTAATATGCTTGGGGCAGACTACGCACAGCTTGGCGCTATCCATGTCACCATTGTCCATGCAACCACAATAGATCACCAGGGAAGCGTGACTCTGGTTGTGCAACTCACCGGTACATGGGTATACCAGCTCAGCCCAGGCATACGCCAGCAGCTTCTCTCACGCATCGCAGGCAAGACCAAAGAGCAGGCACGTGCCCTGGTATTGGCACAGCCAGGCATCGCAGGCGTGCAAATCACTGTGAGCGGCGGGAGCCGTTGCCTGCCACAAGACAAAGGTAGCATCCACCTTGTTATTGTCTACCGGAGCGCGTCAGTGTAACGCGGTTGTCTTGCACGTTGGAGGGAAAACACTGGTAAATATGGGGATGTATCGGGTATACTTGAAGGTACAGAGAAAAAGAAAAGCGGGTCATGTTGCTGTTTGCAGCAGACAACACAACCCTCCCGTCTGTCAAGAGTTAGCTTGCAGTCGATTAGCCATATTTTACCACAAAATAGGGTCAATTTCACCCCTGTCTAACTCACGACACAATCAGGAAAGTGAGTTAGCACTTTGTCCACCACCTCAGAGGTACCCCAACCGTATAGCGTGCTGCCTGGAAACGACAGCACAACCACCCCCACCCGTGTTCTTACTAGTCAACAATTGTCACCTCGTGAAATTGAGCGTATTTGTAAGGCATTTATTCGGCTTATCATCGCAGCAGAGGAGCTAGACAATGAGAAACTTTCAACCTCGACCAATCCTCCAAACCACTGATATCTGGAATACCCAGCTTCCTATTGAAAGTATCTGGGGAATATATGCCAGACAGTCGACCCCTGCACAGCTTATCAAACATACGCAAAGTACAGAAATGCAAACAGATGATCTGATTGCCTGGCTTATTGAGCGAGGAGCAATGGAAAAAAAGGTTTTCCTGTTTGATGCTGATTTAGGCGTGAGTGGTACGCTTCGTATTGACCAGCGAACAGGATTACAAGAACTGGTAGAACGCATCCTCGCAGATGAGATAAAAGCCGTCCTGGTGTACCAAGTGTCCCGCCTCTTCAGAGATGAGACAGGCGTGCAGTATAACGTGTTTGCCAACATCTGCAAAGAGCATGATTGTATCCTGGTCACATCAGACGGGATGATTTTTAATTTTAGAAACCCCATGCACCTGAAGATGTTTCGCTATCTTGCAGAAATGGCAGCAGAGTACATTCCCCAACAAATAAAAATGCTCCATGACATGCGGCTTAAGAAAGCCAGAAAAGGCCTCTATGCAGGACTTGGCCCAGTACCAAGCGGGTATATTGTTGATTACCGAAGAGAAAGCTCTACCTACCATAAGTTTATTCCCTATGAACCACATGCCAAGGTAGTACGCTATCTCTTTGAGCGATACTATGCACTTCGAGGCAATCTGCAACTGCTCTGCCGGGAACTGGATACCAAACCAGTGGTATTTCCCTTCTTTGGGCCAGAGGTCGATCACCGGAACATTGGCCGCTGGTATCGTCGGGAAGTTGCTGGCGGGTATCGTATGACACGCGGCGGGTTAATCATCCTGTTAACCAATCCTGCGTATCTTGGCTGGTGGATTGTCAGAGGAGATATTGTCAGCCGCACCAACCATCAGCCGCTGTTCCAAGGCGTCGATGAAGAGCTGTTCTGGTATGCGTTTGACAGGCTTTCTGATTACACCATTGAGGGAACACGAAATACAGCGCGGGAAGGAAGAAAAGAACGGCGATGCTTTTATCAACGCCACACAACCGATCAAATAGCACTGTTGAAAAACCGAATTTCCTCCCCCTTCGGGACAGTCTATGTGCATGTCGAGAAGACGCGGTCACACTACGTCATAACTCCCAGCGCAAAGACGATATATAAGACAGGGAGAGCAACTATTGATGCGTCAGAAGTTGATGCAGCATTCCTTCAGCGTTTTTTTGAACGGCTGCAGGAAACCCATGACTTTGATCAGTACCGGCGTTGGATTGTTCGGGAAACGCAAAAACAAGACGCGCTCATCCAACAAATCCATAGCCAGCTTGCAGAAATTGACAAACAGCAAGAAGCAATCTTAGATGAGACATTAGCAGTCCATACGCGGTTGAAAGAGATAGAGAACGATGAGGAGCGGGCAAAAGCTGAGAAAGAAGCACAGCCTGAATTAGAGCGGCTTCGCAAACGGTCTCATCGGCTTGATGCACTCACTTTGGATCTGTCCGGTAAGTTACCAACAGTTGAAAACAATGAAGCCCTCAAGAAGGCAAAGCAATTCGCAGACTTTCAAACAGAATTAGCAAAAATCATTCCTGTGTGGGGGAAACTGCCGTATGATGCCCGGCGGGAATTTGTGAACCTGTTTGTACAAGAGGCAGTCGTGACACCTGTCGCAACACACTGGCTACAGCTTGATGTTGTCTGGTCACATCCCAAGTGGGAAAAAGACACGATTTTTGTCTACCGGCACCGTGGCGGGCAATCGGTATGGACAGAAGAGGAGCACAATATTCTCAAAACGCAGTATTCCCATGCAGCGAAACGAGACCTACTAGCCCTTTTGCCTCAGAAGAGTTGGTTTAGTATCAGGGTAGCAGCAAGTACTCTCGGGCTGAAACGAATGGTTGAGACGCCGTTCCCCCTGCCTGAAAATCTCTCATGGTCAGACTGGTGCTTTATGCAGCAGCATGAGATAGCCGCTTCTGAGTTACGCCCTAAATTCGTCGGTACGTCCTCACCTGATTTTTACCCTTCGCACACCCTATTTTCGGGCAGCAGCAACAGCGGGTTTGACACGCAACAGGCATTGCCGCTACAATTACAGTGACGAGGAGAGTACCCCCGCCCCGAAGGAAGCAATACCATGGATTATCACGACACAAGATTTGAGGAGGCCAGGCAGAGCAGCAGGTTTCTCAGGCCGCTGCTGGGTATCCCTGCTCTTTATAAAGTACTAATTGTCAACAGCCTCATCATCTTTATTGGGGCAACAGGCGGTACGTGGCTTGCAGCCAATCTGAACAGTAGTCCCTATGCGACTCCCGCTTCACTTGTCATATTCATTGCTCTTGGCTGGTTAGTGAGTGTGGCACTCAACTTTGTTCTGCTCAAGATCACCTTTCGCCCGCTCATGCACCTGGGAAGAGTCATGAACCGCGTACAGGAGGGGGAGCGGTCGCTGCGTGCGCCGATCACCGGCCTCGATCCGGAGGCTGACCAGCTGGCCCGTACCTTTAATATGATGCTCGAAGGACTTGATGAGGCATCGCGCCAGCGAGCCAGCCAGATTATCAAAGCGCAGGAGCAGGAGCGCAAACGCATCGCACGCGAGCTGCATGATGAGACGAGCCAGGTACTCACCTCGCTTCTCATCAGCCTGGCCGTGCTCGAAGAGGCCATCACCACGCCGGATGGCCGCGCTCGTATCGCCGATACGCGCACCCTGGCGCATCAAACGCTGCGGGCGATCCGCAACCTGAGCATCGACCTGCGCCCCAGCGCGCTCGATGACCTGGGGCTACTGCCCGCGCTGCGCTGGTATATAAAGGAGTATCAACAAAAGTGCTCTATCGAGGTTGAGTTCCACTCCACCGGTTTCAAGGGGCGCCTACCGGCTGAAATAGAGACAGCCCTCTACAGAATTGTACAGGAATCGCTGACGAATACCGCAAAACACGCCAATGCTCACAAGGTCTATATTTACTTGAAAGAAGATGCAGATACCGTCGATGCCACTATCACCGATGATGGCAGTGGATTTGATCTCCAGGCATTGCATAAAACAGCACCCCAGGAACGCGGCATAGGACTAGAGCGCGGACTCGGATTGGTAGGCATGGAGGAACGAGCCGTCTTGCTCAATGGTTCTCTAACGATCAACTCCAGTAGCGGCCATGGCACAACGGTCGAGGTTCGTATTCCATTACACTCACCAGACCTCTCGGAAAAACATGCCGCGCCTGAACTTGCTGTCTGAGCGGAACTTACATTGCAGGATTATCTCATGAAGATACATATTTTACTGGCCGATGACCATACCATCCTACGGGCCGGATTAAAAATGATGTTGAACGCCCAACCCGACATGGAGGTGGTTGGTGAAGCACATGATGGCCGCCATGCCATCAGTGAGGTGCAGCGGCTACAGCCCGACATTGTTTTAATGGATATCACTATGCCCGATATGAACGGCATCGAGGCTACCAGGCAGATTAAAAAGCTGTATCCCGAGGTGAAGATACTGGTGCTGACGATGCACGAGAATGATGAGTACGTCTTTCAGGCCCTGCGGGCCGGAGCCTCGGGTTATATGTTGAAAGAGGCAGCGGATACCGAGTTAATCTCAGCGCTCCACGTAGTGCAGAGCGGACAGTTCTACCTGTCACCGGCAGCGCAGTCCGTCATGGTTGGCGATTATCTACAACGCGTCCGCACAGGCGAGGAAAAAGACAGCTACACCAGCTTGACTGAGAGAGAGAGGGAAATTCTCAAATTAGTAGCGGAAGGCTATACGAATAACCAGATCGCGGAATTACTTGTCATCAGCCCCAAGACAGTGGACACCCACCGCACCCACGTCATGGATAAACTCAATCTACACAGCCGCGCTGAACTGGTCAAGTATGCCATGCGGCGCGGCCTGCTGGAAGATTGATAAGGAATAGAGTTCTATGCTGCACGATGGAGAGATGCTAGAGAATATAGCGCAACGACGACGGCTTCGCGGGCGGGGGCAAGCCCCGCCCCTACATGTAGTTGTGGCCGCTCTCGTCCTGTCTCTGACCAGTGCCTTAGCACCTTCGGCCTTCGCAAAAAGCACCGTCATACCGGCGAGTAAACTAACAATGCAGGTCAGTGCCGGGTTTAACACACGCTATCGCAATGGAAGCTGGGTTCCTCTTTACGTCACCCTCTACAACAACGGAGCCGACTTCAGCGGCATGCTTGCTGCCAGCAGCCCGCCTGGCCCGATTTTGCAAGCCAGTTTCACCACAGTTCCCGTCTCAACATACCAGGTACCCGTCACTCTGCCCCACGGCGTGCAGAAGCAGTTCACCCTGTACCTGCCGGTCTATACGCTCTCCAGCATCTCAAACCTTTCGGTACAACTGCAGGACGATCATGGGAAGGTGATACAGTCGCAACCTGCCTCCCTGCATTCGCTCGGCCCTCAGGATGTGTTCGTGGGGCTGCTCACGGAGCAGGCGGCGGGCTTTGCTCCTCTCCAGGCCTTTGCGCTGCCTGACCCTAGCGCTTCAGTGGTAGTGCAGTTTCTCAACGCGCAGACAATGCCCAGCATGGCAGCGGTGCTGGCTAACTTCAACGTGATCATCCTGGATACCTTCAGGGCTGCCAGCCTCACTCGTGAGCAATTGATGGTCTTGCAGACCTGGGTGAATCAGGGCGGGGCGCTCATCGAGATCGGGGGTTCACAATGGCAACAGACGCTGGGTCCTCTTCCTGCAGGCCTGCTGCCGGTCAGGGTGCATGGAACGGGCCTATTGCCAGCAGGAACGCACCTCTTGCCTGTTGGCGGTCCAGCGGTGGAAAGTTCCGGTCAGGCTGTCACCAGGGATACCGTCCAGGCACCAATCACGGTAAGCACTGCAACTGCCGAGGCAGGCGCGCAGGTGATCCTATCCGCGGGTTCCATGCCGCTCCTCGTCCAGGCTCACCGGGGACAGGGAAGTATTTGCTACCTCGCCTTCGATCCCACACTCGAACCCATCGTGGGCTGGCCAGGTATCACCGCTCTCTGGAAAGAGCTGCTTTTCCGTTCCCTCGGCGACCAGCTCCTGCCTTCCAGCGCTGGTCCCGCATCCAGCACACCATACTCCCTGGCAGCATTGCAACACCTGTTCTTTCCCACTATCGCTCCCTCTCCCCTGCTGCTGCTGTCGCTCTTTCTCTGCTATCTCATCGCGCTCGGACCTGTGCGCTGGCTGACCGTCCGCAGGTTGAAGCAGCGTATATGGAGCGGCCGCATCGTCCTGGGTACGATTGTCATTTTCTCTCTGCTCAACTATGGGACGGCTCTGTACCAACAGGGAACGTCTATACTCGGCAGTAGTCTCTCCATCATCCAGCTTAGCCCTGGAGCTGCATTCGCTCACAGCACTTCTTACATAAACGTCTACGAGCCCTTTGTGTCTGTGAACGGCGCGGTGCAAGTGCAGCTTTCTGGAGGTACCCTGGTCCAGCTTTTTGCCAATACTTCACAGCAGCCGCAAACGGCTATCATCACGGCCAATGCCGATGAGACAGAGGTAAGCTTGCCGGGCGCCAGCCTGGCAATGTTAAATGCGCTCCAGGTGGAGCAAGACCTTCCCATACATGGTGGCATCATCTCTCACCTGGCGCTCAAGCAGGGAACGCTCGTGGGAAGTGTGACGAATACCTTAACCACCGGGCTCAGCGACGTCTACCTCCTGACGCCTTACAGCTTTGTACGTATTGACACCCTGGGACCGGGTCAGACCAGCAACATCAAGCTGGCGTTACCAGTTTCAGCGAGTAGTGCCGTCGCTCCATCGTGTGCGTCGCTGGCAAAGCAGGTCGCGGCGACTGCCAGCGGAGCGATTACGAGATTCGATCAATTGCTCGCTCGCGATACCCCGCAGGCGCTGAACGAAAAACAACGCCGTGCCAGCCTCCTGGCATTCTTGATGACCTCCCTGCAATGCAGCCATTTCCCTCTGGCGGCAGGCTCATTTGCTACCCTGGTGGGGTGGGCAGATCATCCCCTGGATACAGCAAACAATCTCACCTTCAACGGCATCCATCCAGGCGGGCTACACGAGACACTGCTGCTGGCCCCACTCACGATGACCTACGCTGCTGGCTCCTTGACGCTTGCGGGAGACGTTCTTCCAGGGAGGCTGGTGGATGCAGAGGCAGTAAGCATCCGGCCATTGTCCGCGCTATCCTACATGGTGGAGATGGGCCAACTCACTTTTGAATATAGCGTGCCTGCCTCGTCACAGCTACATGTCCAGGCAATGACGCTGACTCAACTGGCCGATAGCTCCACGTCGCCGTATCTCGCACCAGGTGGCTCAGCTAACAAGACCACCTATCTCGCTCTCTACAACTGGCAGACCAGCTCCTGGAACAGGATCACGCTGACTCCATCAACGCCTTTCATCACGCAGAACACAAAGGCCTACCTGGGGCCCGGTGGTCGAATGCTGCTGCAATGGGTGAACCATGCGAGCGGACTGACTCCAGCCGCTTTCACAAAACCTGGACTTACCGTCAACGGGACCATCACGAGCCAATAGCCATGGCTTTTCTCGCTGGTGGTCTTACAAGGGTAAAAGGGAGATGAGGAACACAAAAGAAGCGGAGTTGATAAATGGGGCATAGCCGCGCCGGGATGGTCAGTTAAATATGCGGCGCGGCACATCGAAAAATTGAGATCCCCTACTCCTCTTCATCCTCTTCAAAGTCGGCATTGTCGTCGTTGTCGTCTGCAAAAAATTCGTCGCTGTAGAAGCCAACATCCTTGCCAACATAAACACTTACCAGAAAATCATCGCGCGGCATGTCGGCAGAGAGGACCAGGTCTTCATCGATTTGTTCAATGAGCTTGGTCAAGTCGGCCTCTTCAAGCTCTCGCTCCAGAATGAGCGTACCATGAACCGCCGTCGTGGTGAAGTGGATGTCTACGGTACCCAGGCGGCTGTTACTCTGCAGGCTATTACCTTGCATGATGTAATAGCCCTCCGAAGAGGGAGTTCGGAAGTGTCGTTCAAAGCGGATATCGTCCATAGACTTTTGTATGCGCAGCGAGCAAGGCTACGCGCTCTCTCCTTTCTCTTTTTTGCCTGATGCTTGCACCGTGCATATTATATCATATGCCTCTTAGCCTCACAGAAGCAGTTATATCTTCATACGGTGCCCAGTGCAAGACGGCCCCGGCAGTTATGACAGAAATTGGAAAGACGAGCGCACGCTGGCGAAGACGGCTTGCTCCTCCTCGGCATAGGTTACCTGGGGAGCCTGTTGTACTATCGAGACAAGGCTGCTGCCATGAGTCGTTACGAGAAGAGTCTCGGTGTAATTTGCGCCATTCTGCTGCACGGTTCCTTGCGTCTGCTGCCAGGTCGAGCCCGCAAACGACAGCGGAGGGCCAGGTTTTGACGCGGTGAAGCCGAGCTGGGCCGCCTGTTTTAGCAGGTACTGGCCTGCATCTTGACCATTGGCAGGCACAACGATAACGCTGAACTGCGCTGTGCGGCTGCTGTCAGAAAAGTGTGCCGTTCCATTCTTTCCATCCACCTGTACCGACCATCCATTGGGGTATGACAGCGATACCCCGAGCGCTGAATTCTGGAATTGCTGCTGCGGCTGCGTAACCTGTGGGATGCTAAACGGCTGGAACTTGAGGATCCAGGCAGCCACCCCCCCCAGCACAAGTATACAGATCAGTATCAGTATGACCAGGACAGGTCCCCGGCTTTTAGAGCGCCTTGCTTGCGGTTCAAATGCAGGTGTGGGCGCCCGCTGACTCCACACCTGTTCCTGCGGGGGCAGAACAGGTGTGGAGCCTGGAGTCTCCCACGCAGTCCGCAATGCAGGCTGACCTGCTGGAGGCGTAGATACATAATTCTGCATATTCATTGCACCGTGCGCAGCGGCACGATCACCAGGCCGTGGATGTGCTTGCATTGCTTGTCCTTCTACTGGCTCTGGAGCAAATCTCACCTGGAGCGGCGCTGAGAGAGGAACTGTATCGAGATCGGTAACTTCCTCAAAGTGGGGAGTTTGCACACCAAGGATTGGCGGAGGCAACGAGTCGCGCTGGACCCTGGGCTCATTATGCTCGACGACCAGCGGCCCGGTCGGTAAGTCCTCGACAGTGCCATCGCCCGCAGCCTCCCCTCCATGCTGGGGAGGAGGAACAGGTTCTCCCTGATCCCACACTTTTACGCGCAACACGCGCTCGGGTGACTTTTGCGATTTCGCTTCCAATCGTGTACCTGCCTCTTCCGCAATGGGAGGAGGCACGTCATCTTTCTTAGCGGCTGGCTGGGGTTGAACGGGCTGTCCACCGGGTACGCTGGGCGATGAAATTGTCGGTGTCTCCACCAGGCTATCAATCCCAGGCGTGTGCTCCTGCTGGCCTTTATCTTTGCTTCCTGCAGGTGATAGTTCGCGCGGTTGCGGGTCCACGCCCCTGGCTTCCTCCTCAAGTGCTTGCCCCTGCTGTTTATCCCTGGCTTTCTCAGAGACGAGCCTACCATGTTCCAGTGTATCGAGTTCACTTACCCACCTGGATGCATTGGTGTGCCGCGGGCGGCGTGGAGTGGCTGGAGGTTGTTGCGCTATCTGCTCGCGCAGGGGCGGCTTGCTACTGCCGGGCAGGTCTTTTTTATTGCCAGGCTGATCAGTTGAAGAAGGAGGAGAGCCTTTCGCCGCTGCGAGTGACTGGAGGCTGAAAGGATGATCCGGCACCAGGGTCCCACAATTATTACAAAACCGAGCATCATCTCTCGGCAACGTTTTTCCGCAATTTCTGCACTGTATTGCCACGAAACCTCTCCCCTGCTATTTCAATTCTAACAATGCTCCTCGCCCGGCAGGAGTCTCAAAGACTTGCTGACTCTTCACGATATCTACCAGCTTCTTACGGCCCTTGGGGCTGCCAATCATGAGGACGCCGACAAGTTTATTCTCACGGTAGAAGAGCTTGCGGTAGTTCTCATTACCCTTCTCACCAGGCTCGCGCCGCGCAATAGACACGAGCTCAGGATTATTAGACTCTGCCGTCCCGACGACAGCGATATTCACATCGAAGAGCGGACTGGTATACGTCGGCACATCGAGATAGGCTTCATGGCCACCTGCCATATTCACTCCGGCAAGGCGTCCATGAGCCATGGCATTATCCCACGTACCCATTGTGTGATGGCGATCAATCGTAGTATCGTAGAACTCCGCCACGTCACCGGCTGCATACACGCCCGGCACATTCGTCTCCAGGCACTCATTGACGACCACGCCCGAACGTATCTCAATGGGTGTATGCTCGAGATACTGCGTATTCAACGTGATACCCAGCCCGACGCCGATCAGGTCGGCCTGAATCTGGCGGCCCTTTTTGGTCTTGACATAACCTGGAACGCCATTCCTGGGCACCACCGCTTCAATTTCATCCCCGTGTATGATTTCAACGCCAAACTTTTTCGCGATATTATCAATGACCTCGCCGCCATCGGGATCCAGACAAGTACGCAGCCAGTAAGGGCCGCGCATCAGCCACGTGGTGTTGAGCTTGCGCACGGCAAATCCATCGCACAACTCATACGAGATGAAGCTGCCGCCATACGCGAGCGCCGTACGCGACTCCAGCATACGCTCGATGATATTCTTCGTGTCATCCAACGTCACAAAGTTATAGATGTGTTTGACACCCGCTGCTCCAGGCACTTGCAGCGGGTTGGCCCAGCCACCGCTCGCTATGAGCAGTGCATCATAGGGCAGGTGTTGGCCCTTGTCGGTCACGACGATACGTTCATCGGTATTAACGCTTGTGACCAGGGTTTCCGTTAGCAGTTGAATATTCCTCTGCTCGTGCCACGCGAAGTCGCGTATCATCACCTTGTGCTCAACGATTACTCCCTGTAAAAAGCGCGGCAGGGAAACACGATTATAGAGAGGGTAAAGCTCGTTAGTGATCAATTGAATGCTGCAATTCGGGTCGTTCTTGCGCAATATATCAGCAGCCGTTGTCCCCGCCACTCCATTGCCTATAATCACATAGCGTCTATCGTGTGTTGTCAACAATGGGTCTCCTTGCTTGCTGTCTTCATCATACCTGGATTACGAAGGGATTTTAGCATAGTTTGGAGGAGAACACCAGAGTTGCGCTTCTATATAGCCTATAGCGACCAGGGTTGGAATGCTGCCTATCCCCAAAAGAGCGTATATAGCAGCAGCACATTCAGTACTGTCACCACCAGGCAGATCAGTATATTGACTATGCTCATATAGCGGCCATTCACCAGCTCACCCATCAAGTCGCGGCGGTTGGTCAACAACATGACTGCCACCATGGTAAATGGCAGTTGCAGGCTCAATATCACCTGGCTGATTACCAGCACCTCTACCGAAGAGATATTGAGTGCAATAATCACCAGGGCAGGCACCAGCGTGAGCAGCCGCCAGACCCACATCTCTATCTTCTTCCCGGAGAACCCTTGCAACACAATCTGGCCTGCCATGGTTCCCGTCGTCGATGAAGAGAGGCCAGAAGCGAGTAGCCCTATACCAAAGACCAGGGCCGCCAAAGCGCCCAGCGCAGGAGTAAGCGTCACGTAGGCCGTTTGCAGGCTGAGATCCGCCGGGTTAATGCGCTGAAAAAAGACTGTTCCGGCTACTATAAGCATGGCCGCGTTCACGAAAAAAGCCACGTTCAGCGCCGCCACGGTATCGATCTTGGCCAGTCGCAGCACCTTGCGCCGCTCGCTCATCGAGGCATCTGGACCACTCAGGCGGCTCAAGGCGAGGGAAGAATGCAGGAACACGTTGTGCGGCATAACGGTGGCGCCCAGGATACCTACGGCAACCAGAATGCTTCCCGCGGAAACCTGGGGTATGAGCGCGTGCAGCGCCACCTGGCTCCAATCCGGCCGGATCAGCATTGTTTCATAGACATAGGCCAAACCGATCACCGAAACCAGGCCGATAATGACGTATTCGATCTTGCGATATCCCCAGCGGCTCAACGTCAAAAGGCACAAAACGATGGCGCCGGTCAGCAGCGCAGAGAAGAAAAGTGGGATATGAAAGAGGATATTGAAGCCAAGCGCTCCCCCGAGGACCTCTGCCAGGTCGGTAGCCATCACAGCGATTGCTGCCGATATCCCGAGAAAGGCCACAACGGGCCGCGGGAACTGCTCGCGGATCAACTGTGCCAGGTCCTTGCCGGTGGCGATACCCAGCTTCGCCGAAGAAATTTGTAGGAAAATAGCTATAATGTTGCTGAGCAATATGACCCACAGCAGCTCATAGCCGAAACCGGCTCCTGCCGCCAGGTTTGTCCCCCAGTTGCCCGGGTCCATGTAACCAACACTGACCAAAAAACCTGGGCCGAGTGCGCCAAGAATTTCGCGCATGCCGATGCCCCAGGGATTGTTCTTCAGGTGTTGCCATACTTTGAATACGCGTAAACTCTTTGGAGTGCTGTAACCTATTGTATTCCTTGATTGTGTCAATAATGCCATATGGGCTTCCTTGCTCCTAGGACGTAAGAGTCTCCTCAAGTGTAGTAACGATAATTTGCTCGGCCAGTTCAACTCCCAACATATGCTCCACCTGCTGCGACATTTCACCTACCCGGATGCGCAGAGGACCGCCAAAAGGCGCCTTCCCTGCCATCTGCACGCGCGCATCTGGATATAACCCAAGCTCCCCCAGGTAGCATAGCTTCTCCGGGTCCTGGTCCCTGATACGCAGGACGCGCGCCGACTGGCCTACTTGCAATTGCGCGAGCGTACGTCCTGTGCGCGAGGAGATGAATCCCTCCTTGCTGGGGATGGGGTCGCCATGTGGATCAACGGTGGGGTAGCCCAGCAGGGCGTCCAGCTTATCTTCAAACTCCTCGGAGATAACGTGTTCGAGCTTATCGGCCTCGGCATGCACCTTATCCCAACTGTAACCCAACGCGCGCGCCAGGTACAGTTCGAGCAGGCGATGATGTCGAATTACCTCCATTGCCTTGCGCTCGCCCAGCGGCGTCAGCCGCACGCCGTGGTACGGCACGTGCTCTACCCACCCTGCTGCTGCAAAATCCTTGAACAGCATGGTGACAGTAGCATCGCTGACCCCCAGGCGTTCGCTCACCGCCGAGGTCGAAACCTTCTGCTCATGCTCCTGCATGTCATAAATGACCTTTAAACAGTCGGCTATACGCGGCGTAAGGTCTTGAACAGGCCCTTCCACTGTTTGCTACCTCCCAAAAAGTTTTTTTAACTTCCTGAAAATAGTATACCATATAGGTAAAATATCTTCAAGGGGATTGATAAAAGATGCGTCTCCACCCTTTGGTGGAACACATTCAAGACTTCTGTCGGCTATACTCTTTATAGATGACCTGCCATAGTCAATCTAATGTCTCCATCCACCTGAATAAACTGAAAGCGGTTTATGCCTATGGATACCCTTGTCTCGATGACAGGGACACAATTACTCGTGTTCTGGACTCTTCTAGGACTTCTTCTCATGTGGATGATCACATTTGCAGTGTTAGCTTTTCGTTCAAAGGTGACGGAGGGGGATGAAGAGGGCATGAAACGTAATATCTACGTCTAAAGGATCCTCCAGGAGGCGCAGCGCTGCGCCTCCTGTCCCAATTCAATGAGCCGGGCGCAGTGCTGCTACAATCATCGCCACCACACTCAGGGCAAAGGAAACCAGGAAAGCCTGGTGCACCCCGCGTAGGAAGAGAGCCAGAGCGGCAGGGAACTGGCTCATACCACCACCGTAGATGAAAACTTGCATCATCGCGGCCATCGGTACCTTGCTCAGGGCCAGTGGGAAGACAATGGCGATGCTGAGCATAGAACCGGTATTGTTGAGCATGGCAAGGATACCTGCAGCCGCGCCTCGCGTCTGCGGTGTGACCGAACTCATGATGGCATTGGTATTAGGCGAAACGAACAGGCCAGAACCACCGCCCATGAGGATCATGAACAGCGCCAGCATCCAGTATGGTGTAGATGGGCCGATTGTGGAGAGGCCCAGCAACGCTAGTGAGGAGATACCCAGGCCGAGAGGCGCCAGGACCCGCGAACCGACGCGGTCCGAGAGCCGCCCGCTCAGGGGGCCAATGACCATAAAGGCTGCGCCGAAGGGTATCAGCAACAACCCTGCTGCTAGTGGGTTCTGCCCATATGGACCCTGCAGGAAGAAAATCAGCAGGAACAAAACCGCGCCACGGGCCACGCCATTCAACAGGCCGCTCAAGTTTGCCAGTGCGAAGAGGCGGTCGCGGAAGAGCCGCAGCTGCACAATCGGCTCCTTGATACGAGGCTCAATCAGTCCAAAGAGCACCAGGCTGAGGACACCCACCGCGAGAATAACCATATTGGCCGTCTGTCCGAACATAGGGAAGGCAAACAGGCTCAACGCGAGCAAGACCCCGGTCAGGCCGATGGTGAGCGCTGCGCTGCCAAACCAGTCGATGTGCTGGTGCCCGGCCAGGCGCACAGGTTCTCGCAGGCGCCAGATGCCCCACAGCGCGCCAAAGATCGCAAAAGGGACATTAAAGAGAAACACCCAGCGCCAGGACCACTCGGTCAATAGGCCGCCAATGATCGGCCCAACCAGGAAGCCAGCCGCGCCGGCAATCTGGTTGACGCCCAGCCCCAGGCCAACCTGTCCTTTCCTGAAGGCATCGGCGACGATGGCTGTGCTGTTGGTTACGAGCAGCGCGCCGCCCATGCCCTGTATTATGCGCCCCACAATCAGGTCGGTGCCATGGAACTGTGGCTGCGCCAGGCCACCAACCAGCGAACCAAGCGCAAACAGCGCAAAGCCGCTATTGTAGAGGCGTTTGCGTCCCCATATGTCTGCCAGGCGTCCAATGACGGGTGTCAAAACGGTGGTGATCAGCAGGTAGCCGATCAACACCCACATAATCGTGAAAAACGTCGCATGCAGCTCGGTCAAAATATTTGGCAGCGCGATCAGCAGCGCCGACCCCTGAATAGAGGCGAGCAGGGCGCCAACGGTAGTAACGGAGAGGGCCGTCCACTGGTAGCCATCGTGTCTCTCCGCTGCCACCTCTGCGCCTTTCTTTTGAGCATCAGAGGTAACGTCTGAAGTTGTGGGGGTAGAAGTCTCCATAGTTGTCCTTCCAGGGAATAATGCTTATTATATTTTACGCAGATCAATAAGTATTGCAATCGACACCATAATCAGGGTAAAGCAGAATAATTACACCCTGACCAGGTGGTAGAGCGCGGGCAGAGCGGTCATGATGCTGGCGCGCTCATCCTCGCTCAGCCGCTCCAGGCGTTGTTGCAGCGAGGCCAGGCGAGCCCGGTGATAGACGCTCACGGCCAATCGTCCCGCTTCGGTTGGTTTTACCCACACCGTACGCCAGTTTATGCTGTCGTGGCCGCGCTCTACATAGCCCTGCGCCAGTAGGCGCTTGACCATGGCCGTCGCAGTGGACGGAGCTACCGCGAGATGCTCCGCAAGCTCTTGCATGGTGCAGTGCCCGTGTTCGACCAGAATACCCAGCAGTGTCAACTGTCCCGGCGTAGCGCGCAGTTCGGTTACTTCCCGCCAGCCCGGGCATGCCTGTGGGATATCGCCCTCCAAAGGCACATCGGCCCGCAGGCGCTGCAGTAACTTGGGAGCGATATCGAGGAGCGCTGTTGCCAGGCTCGTATCATTATGTATTGCTTCAAGAGTCATATATGTCTCCCCATGATTTCGACTATCTAACTATATGATAGACGAAGTAAGCAGAAATGGCAACCCTGCCCTCATGTGCAAAATGCTGTCGGATAGCATACGATGATAGTATAATCCTGATTTCTTTCTGCAACCTCCAATTTACTTCATCGTATATGGAATATAACGATATATCGCATTGGTCCAGTAAGTAGAAACGATATATCGCAATGTTTCGCAACCACATTACAGAACAGAAGAGAAGAGAACCGAAAGGAGAACGATCAACAATGTTTGGCAGATTTGGCAGACGACATGGGCATCGCGACGATTGGGAAGGCTGGACCCCACCCTGGATGGAGCATGGCTGGGGCGGCCCGCGTGGCCCCCATTTCTTTGGCGGGCATGGATTCTTCGGCCCCCAGGGTCCCGGAGCCTTTAGATGGCACTGGGGCTCGCCGGAGTTCCAGGCGCTGACCAGCGAGGCGGCGGAGGTGGCGCGGCTCTTCGCTATTGCCAGCCGCACGGCTGTTGACAACCGCGAGCGCTTATCCCAACTGCGTGACTTCCTGGACCGCTCGCGCAAGGAACTTTCCGACATGATCTATAACACAGGTCAGACCGAGACCCCAGGCAGCACACCAGACGTCGGGCAGGCATAGGACGTTGTTTCACTTCGACCCCAGAAGTACGGGCGTGATCGATCACGCCCGTACCTAGATTATATTTAAAACTACACGACTAAAGGCCCTGCTATCAAATAGCGAATGAAAGCGTTACATCGAGCGCCTGTGCAATTTCTTTCGTCGTTGCCTGTTCGGCTAGACTGATTCGCTGGCCTTCCTCGGCAGCTTACCCGAACGGTTGGTTCCAGCGTTCACGGTGAGCGACTTCACGCAAAGGCTTCCGCTTCTTCTGGCCCTTGCCGATCGCTGCGACTGGATAGCCAAAAGGAAGGATCGCAAGGATCTCGATCTCCTCGGGAATACCCAGCACGGGATTAATCTGTTTGAGATTATCGAAGCCTACCCAGTTTGAGCCGATGCCTTGTGCCCACGCGGTCAGGATCATGGATTGGATGGCTCGACTCGCATCGGAGACCGCAAAGGGGCTGTGCTTCATGCCAACCACAATCGCCAGGGGAGCCTGCGCGATATAGTGACCGGTCTGCGCGAGTGCGCCAAGCTGGCGCAGTGTCTCCTTGTCCTCTACGATGATGAAATGCCAGGGTTGCCCATTCGCACTACTCGCAGTCAAGTGTCCCGCCGCGACGATTTGATGGACAATTGGCTCAGGAACCGGCTTATCTTGATATTGGCGGACTGCCAGGACGGTGCGGACCGCATCAAATACCTCCATGATGGACCTCTCTTTCTCAGTCTTAAGGGTTTCTACTGGCAAGCTGTGAATCATTGCCTGCTTCTTCAGTATAAATGTCAACGCCAAATTTCTTTCCGCGCTTTTTGCGCTGAACCTTTGCACTATCATGAATCACAACTATTGAGGAGACAGTAAAGCAGCTGCCGTTCATCAAAAAATCAGTGTCGAGGTTTTGCGCTTTACCTTCAGACAACCGGAGGGAGATTATATTATCTCTATCTTTCCCTCAACTACTGTGTCATCATCGTGAATCAAAAATACCCTGGCATAGGGGGGCTCAGGGTAATACCGGTGGGAGAAAATAATGTAGTAGAGTTTATTGTATTTGGCATACTCGATATCGCGTGAAGAAGGATAGGCTTCAGTCCTGGGATGGGAATGATAGTACGCATACTCTTCACCGTCATATTTCTCTATGTCCTTATTGATACGTAATTGATCATCAGGATGAATCACAGAGAAATCATCCGGGTGCTCGGCAGCATTGGCAGTCGGGTAGTTCTCGACTACCTGGCCGTCTTTGCTCGCCAGCAGACCGCAGGCCTCGTTGGGATAGCCTGCAACAATGTGCGCGACCATCTCCTCGTACATTGCCGCAGGGATACGCACCACAAAACCAGCGCCGGTCACCATAACAGTTTCGCCTCTAAATCGTCCTCGAGTTCAGCTAACTCGCGTGTCCACAGATCTTCGCTCAGGTACTTCCAGCCGCCATCGGCGAGGATCACGACGATCTTGCCGTGCTCCATGCTTGCTGCCACGCGCAGCGCCGCGTGCAGCACCGCTCCACATGATGGACCGGCAAAAATGCCCTCCTGGTCCTTCAACTGGCGCGTCCGGCGTATGGCATCCACGCCCGCCACCAGGATCTTCGCATCGAGCAGTGATTGATCCAGCACGGGCGGCACAAAGCCATCTGCGAGACTACGCAAGCCCTGTACCCCATCGCCCTGGAGAGGTTCGGCTGCAATGACCTTAATGGCGGGATTATATTCTTTCAAGCGCCGCGCGTTGCCCGTCAGCGTGCCGCCTGTACCCAATCCGGCAACAAACACATCCAGGTCCGGCAGGTCCTCGATGATCTCCACGGCCGTACCTTCATAGTGAGCGCGCGGGTTCGCTTCGTTGCCATACTGGTAGAGCATGAAGTAGCGCTCATCGTTCTGTGCCAGTTCCTGCGCCAGCTTCACCGCGCCATTGCTCCCCAGCTTGCCGTCAGAGAGAATGATCTGCGCGCCGTAGAGTTCGAGCATCTGGCGCCGCTCCCGTGTCACATTGCCAGGCATTACCGCCGTGAACTGGTAGCCCTTTACGCGGGCGATCATCGCCAGCGCGATACCCGTATTGCCACTGGTCGGCTCCAGGAGGATAGAGTCGTGTGTGAGCTTGCCGCTCGCCTCGGCCTCCTCGATCATCTTCCTGGCGATGCGATCCTTGATGCTGCCAGAAGGGTTTGCCCCCTCCAGCTTAGCGAATATCTGCACGCCCGGGCGCGGGCTGAAGCTCTTCAGCTCCACCAGCGGTGTGTTACCTATTGTGTCCAGTATGCTGCTGTAGCGCATAAGATTCCTCTTATTGCCTTATTGGCCGCCCGCCATTGCAGGCAATAACTGAATGGTATCGCTGGGGCCAACGCTTGTCTCCAGGCCCTGCAAGAAGCGCGCATCCTGGTCGTTGATGTAGACATTGACGAAGCGGCTGAGGTCGCCTTCTGGCTGGATCTGTTCCTTCAAGGCTGGAAAACGTTTATAGAGATCGGCCAGTACCTCGCTCAGGTTGCTTCCTTCGGCGCTCACTTGCTTGGAGCCGCCAACGGAGGAACGCAGAACGGGTGCGAGACGAACAGTTGCCATAATATACTCCTTATCAGGTGTGATAAATCACGCCCCTACAATGCGCAGACATCGGCGTAGGTGGGCAGGTTCTCCGGGTGCGCGTGCTCGCCGCAGGCCGGGCACGCGGGGTCGCGGTAGAGGCGCAACTCATTGAATTCACCCGCCAGGGCGTCATATGTCATCATGCGACCAACCAACGGCTCACCGATACCCAGCAGCAGCTTGATCGTCTCCGTCGCCTGCAGCAGTCCGATAATGCCGGGGAGTACTCCCAGAACACCTGCCTCGGCGCAGCTTGGCGCCAGCGCTGGCGGCGGCGGCTCAGGATAGAGACAGCGGTAGCACGGTCCTTCGTTGGGCTTGAAGATCGTCAGCTGCCCTTCGAAACGGAAGACGCTGCCATGCACGACGGGTTTGTTGGCCATGATCGCGGCATCGTTGAGCAGGTAGCGCGTGGGGAAGTTGTCGGTGCCATCGATGATCACATCGTAGTCCGCAATGATACGCGCAACATTGGTCTCGTCCAGGCGCTCAATGTAAGTAATGACCTTCACATCGGGGTTCAGGACTTCGATTGTCTCGCGCGCCGACTCGGCTTTGTACTGGCCGACGCGCTTTGTGTTATGTAGAATCTGCCGCTGCAGGTTACTCTCTTCTACCACGTCAGCGTCGATAATACCAATCGTTCCAACACCAGCGGCGGCCAGGTAATATGCCGCGGGCGATCCCAGGCCACCGGCGCCAATCAGCAGGACACGCGAGTCGAGCAGTTTGAACTGGCCGCGCTCCCCCACTTCCGGCACCAGCAGGTGGCGGCTGTAGCGTTTCGCCTGCGCCTCGCTCAAGATGCGGGGCTGGACGAACGAGTAGCCGTTGGCCTTCCACTGGCCAAAGCCACCCGACATCGAAATCACATCCTTGTAGCCCATCTGCTGCAGAGTGGTCCCGGCAATAAGGGAGCGCACGCCGCCGGCGCAATAAAGCACTACGGTCTTCGAATTATCGGGTACGGCCTCTTCTATCTGCAACTCGAGGAAACCACGGGGCACGTGAAGCGCACCGGGGATATGGCCTTCGTTCCACTCGTGCTTCTCGCGTACATCTACAACGACGATCTCTTGATCGCCCGGGCCGGTCTCGTGCTGGTGTGCCAGGACATCATTCACCTGCGCTGGCGTCCATTCTGGCACTTGCCGCCGCGCCTGGCGCATAATCTCGCGGGATGCATCACCCATGTTTCATCACCTTTCGTGATGTTGACTAAATCAATCAACTTAGTATCCAAAAATTACTATAAAAAGATTACCATCTATGTTTTTTATTTGTCAAGGAATGCTGAGCTTAGGCTTCACCAGGCTCGTTGGTCCGATGTCTCTTGCCCGCTAACATTTTGTTAGAGTGTTCACCTATAAATAACATGCACGGGTTCAATATTATTCCGCTTGCATTCGCTCTGTCGCCTGTCCTGAGGTAGAGGGGAGGAATTTCTTGCTTAGTATGTCTCCGGGCTAACTTCGCTTGAGCAGGGGGTGTGCTGTAGCAACCAGTTTGCGATAAGGACACAGGTCACTGACTACTTTTAGCGTCAGCATATTCCCTTTCAGCGTCCAGGTGTAGGTGCCTGTTTCTGCAGCGGGACCGGCACTTTGTATGCATGCTAGGTTCTTCAATATAACCCGGTCTTGCGTCATGATGTACTGCCCCATAATGGGCGCATCATACCCCAGGAGACCTACATACATTCCGCTGACCTGGAAAGTGATGAGCCAGGTTCCGACTTCGTTGTTGAGTTCCTGGCTCGAAGCTATATCGTGTTTAGTAATGGTCGTTGTATATACGCCTACAAGCGGCGTGACCGGAGCCCTGGGCAAGCTGGCAGCCATTGTCGCCCTGGCAGAGGCTGTCAATGTAGAGGATGTGCTACTACACGACGCCAGCAGGCTCGCAAGTATCAATGCACAGAGTAAAAACAATACCCTTTTCACGCCATCCTCCTCGTCACGTTAATGCCCTGTTACGTATTCCCATAACAGTATAGCGGCGTGCTGAAACCCTGGGGTTTTACTCTGACACACCGAATAGAGCGTCTCCGGAGGCATATACTAGTATTCAGTAGAGGTTTGTCGCAGTCAAGTCCCGCTGCTGTCACTTAGATGCAAGAGGAGGAAAGATAGGAAATCAAGGTCCCACGATAATGAAATTTAACGATCAAGATTGGTCAGGTGGTATCACGCCTCCGCGCATGAGCCGCAGCCCTGAGCGCAGCGAAGGGGAAGGGTCTGGCTCGATGGGCACAGAGATGCTTCGCTGCGCTCAGCATGACATTCCTGGTTTTGGGTATTAAATTTCATAATCAGGGACCTACGGCCTCATTATCGTGTCTGAATAATGAGGCCGCAGGCTCAGGTGAAGAGTTATACGTTGCCGGTCCAGGTGCCTTTGCTGGCATCGAACTTCTGGGTACCGAGACCGCCTGTGCAATCGGCTGTAATGCCATCGGAGGTATAAGAGCCATTGACGGTATTATTGTTTGTGAAGGTGCCATCCAGGTGCTCGGCCACGTACGGTGTGTGCGCCGTGCAGGAGACGCCATCGGAGAAGTCTATTTTATCGCTGCTGGCCGTCTCGGTATAGGTAAGCTTGCCACCTTTGTAGCTGCCGCTACAGGTCCAGACAACGGTCTCGCGATAGGTGACGCCGTTACCTGAGCTGCCGGTCAGTAGCTGGGGCTGACCATTATCGGCTGAGCGGCAAACGGTTCCGCCATTGGGATTGCCGGTGATCTGCAGTATTTCCGAGAAGGGGGTCTGCTGCTTCCCGTTCACGGCATTCTGCGGCTGGACACTGGTTTGGACCGTAAAGCTCATGTCATCGGGCGGGGCACCATTAGGGCCGGGAGTATGGGCCTGCCCCTGTGGCACAATTGTCACAGCAGTGCCGGTGTTAGTCGTGTAGTTGCTGGCATCTCTAGCGGTCAGCGTATGGCTGCCCACAGCCCAACCATTGGTAATCGTCAGGTCTGCATTGACATTGCCGTTCGCATCGCTGTGCGGGCTTGAGCCGCCAGGGACAGGTGCACCATCAAGCAGGAAGGTGATAGCCGAGTTGCCTGAAAATTTCTGGCCGCTGACATGGAAGACCGTGCTAGTCGAGCCTGCTGGAACCACTCCGACTTTATAGTTACTGGTCACGTTTATTACCGGCTGGGGCCGGGTAAGGAAGTAGACGAGGCCAGCTCCTGCTCCGGCCAGGATAACGACAACCACGATGGCAATGATCAGGATTCTCATCCCCGCGCCTGACTTCTTCTGTGCCGGAGGAGGCGTGAAGGGCTGCTGGGGATAGGAAGGCATCACACCCGGGCTTGCTGGCGAGGCATAGGGCTGCGCCGGGGGCGCATATTGGTATGCGGGCGCCGGTGGCATGTACGATGGCAGTGGAGGTGGAGGCATATAGCCCTGCTGGGGTGCTACTCCGTACTGCGGCGCAGATGCGTAAGGTGGCGGCGCTGGTGGCGGCATATATGATGGCTGCGGCGCTGGCGATCCATACTGCTGCGGGGGCGCATAGCCCTGCTGGGGCGATGATCCATATGGCGGGGGCGTATAGTTCTGCTGAGGAGGTGTATATGCCTGCTGTGCTCCAGCTCCATAGGCTGTATGCTCAGGTGGCGCTGCTGGGATGGTAGCCTGATACGCCGGGTTGCTCCCTGGATCGGTAGGTGCCCCTGCCATCGCACCTGTCACTTCGTATGTAAGCAGCGTATCACCAATGCGGATGTTATCGCCGGCATGAAGCGAGCGCGCGATATTGCGATCAAGTCGCTGATCATTGACGAACGTGCCATTGGTGCTGCCCAGGTCGGTGACAGTATAGTCCTGGCCTACGAAACGTATTTCGGCATGATGGGACGAGGCTTTAGAATCGTTGATCACAAGCTGGTTGTCCGGGGCACGCCCAAGAGTTACTACTCCCGTCCCAAGGGCGGTGCGGCCTGCCGGGCCTTGAAGCGCTGCTTCCATAGGTATTCTCCTACTGAAACAATGGTGACAGATGAATCGATACTTATTCTCCTGCCTTCCAAATTATGTCCGGGCGAATTCCTTCCTCTTTAGCGGGAAAAAACGGGTGATATTGCAACAGTCTAGCATATGCGCCCGTGTCTGTCGAGTATGGGCAACGGGGACGTTCATATTTTAAGAGCTGTGCAAAGATGCAATTTGTGGACACCGGTGCTAGAATGAAACTACGCAAATTAAGATGCCTGCTGTCAGGAGGCATAAGCGGAGCATAACCTGACAGGTAAGGAGCATAAGTGGTGCAAGATATCTACCCTCAACAAGAGGATAACGTTATTATCAGCACGAGCAGGCTTACCAAAGCCTTCGGTAATTTAGTAGCCGTCAATGACCTGCACCTGCAGGTGATGCGAGGCGATGTTTTTGGTTTTCTCGGGCCCAACGGCTCCGGTAAAACGACAACTATTCGCATGCTACTCGGTCTGATCAGGCCAACCGCAGGACGGGCCATTCTCTTCGGCATGGATAACGCCTATCAATTACCGGCCATCCTGCGTCATATTGGAGCCATTGTAGAGACTCCCGTCTTCTATCCTTACCTCTCGGGTGTCGATAATCTGCGGGTTATCGCTGCTGCCTCGGGCATGCTCTCAAATGGAGCGAACGAGCGCCGCATCGCCGAGGTGCTTGAGATTGTCGAACTGCGCACCCAGGCAAGGGACGCATATAGCAAATACTCGCTTGGCATGAAGCAGCGCCTGGGAATTGCCGCTGCCTTGCTTACCGATCCTGAACTCGTGCTGCTTGACGAGCCAACCAACGGGCTGGACCCGGGGGGCGTTATTGAAATTCGCCAGTTGATCCGCAGGCTGTCGGAACTGGGCAAGACCATCTTCCTCTCAAGCCACGTGCTCCACGAGGTGCAGCAGGTGTGCAACCGGGTCGCAATCCTGCAGCGGGGCAACCTGATAAAACAGGGAGACGTCAGTGAACTGCTCCAGCGAGGAGAACAAATACTTGTGCGTATGGGTATGGCCGAAGAGACACAGAGGGCCTACACTATCCTACAAGAGGCGCAAGAGCGAGGCGCAAGGTGGATGAGCGAAATACACATAGAAACGAACAGGCAAGGCCAGCCCATCCTCAGAATACATGCGCCCGTGGTGCGCTCGGCGGAGATCAATGCGCTCCTTGCACAAAGTGGTTTCTTCGCTGCAGAACTTCATCCATACGAGGGAAGCCTGGAAGAGGTCTTCCTTGAACTCACGACACCACCCACACATGTGGGCGCGCATCCGGGCATGGTGGCGTTGGCAGGTTGGCCTGGGCAAAATTCGGATATACCAGGTGGAAAGCGAGGCACGTTATGAGCAGCGGAACTGTTGGAAGCGGGAGCCCTCCTGACAGCCCGGATGCAGCCACTCGAGCAGGGGCCAATTCCGTTATGATGGGACGGCAGGACTATCTAAGCGTCCTGCTGCGACTGACTGGCATGGAACTCTACAAGTTACGCAACCGCGCTATGTCGGTCGTACTGGGTACCATAGGCGTCCTGGCAATAGTCATGGCTTTTCTATTGATCACTTTGCTGGCAGTAATCTTCCTGGGCAGTTCGGCAACACAGCAGGAGGTGAGCAGCATTTCTCAATTACTGCGCCTGCCCTTCTCGCTGTATGTCACGGTATGGACTTTATTTACGCTGGGCCAGGTACTGATTGTCATCCTGGTGGGAACCATAGCCGGTGGAGAATATGGCGTCGGCACGATCCGCCTGCTATTCACTCGCGGCCCGGCCCGCTGGCAGTTCCTCATTGCTAAAATGCTGGCTGCCATCTCCTGCATCGCCATAGGGGTAGTAGCGATAACGCTCGTGGGCATCCTGGTGGGACAACTGCTGGATTTTGTTACAGGTATCGCCCCTACCTTTGACTTTTTTAGTGCCGCATGGCTGGGATACGCGTTACTTTACCTGCTGAGCGCTATGCTCTGCCTGTTCGTGTATGCCATGATGGCGCTCTTCATAGCCACGTTGGGCAGGTCAACGGCAGCGGGCATAGCAGGGGCGCTTGTCTGGATCTTTGTAGTAGAACCGGTGGTGAAAGTGGTCTGTAGTATCAGTGCAGCTGTATCGAAAGGGATCACAGCCGACATTGCGCGGTCTATACCTGATTACCTGTTAAGCAACAACATGTCAGCGCTGCTGGCAAACCAGAATGAGAGTCTCTTTGGGACCAGGATTGCCAGTTTCCTGGCGTTATTCGGCTCATTCCAGCTTTCAAACCTGCACGCGCTGCTTGTGCTGGTGGGCTACCTTATTCTCTTTACCGGCCTGGCCTGGCTGATCAACGAGTACCGGGATATCACGAACTGATGTCAAACACTGCTACCATCAAAGAATACGCCTATGAGCTTGGATTCGATACGGCACGCATTAGCAGTGCCGAGGCGTTTCCCGAAGCGGAGCGTGTCATCAAAGAACGCATAGCGCAAGGGTTGATGGATGGTTTACCCTGGTTCACAGCGGAGCGCGCGGACGTCTCGTGCCACCCCGATGCATTATTACCGGATGCACGCTCCATTATCTCCCTGGCGATGTTTTACCTCACCGAGCAGCCTGACGATGAAAATGCAGGGACAGATAAAAACCCTACCCAAGGCCCGCGCGGGCGAATTTCGCGCTATGCCTGGGGCGATGACTACCACGAAGTCATCAAGCCAAAGCTGCAGCAGTTCGCGCTCTGGCTGCGCCAGTATGCACGCGGTGAAATCAACGGTGAACTGGAAACACGCCTCTTTGTTGATACCGGGCGTATGGTGGATCGCGCAGTGGCGCAGCGGGCAGGATTGGGTTGGTACGGTAAAAACACCAACATTCTTACCAAAGGCTGGGGGTCCTGGGTCTTCCTGGCGGAGATCGTTACTAATCTCCCCTTAGCCGCCGATACGCCGACCAGGGCGAATTGCGGGAGCTGTGAAATCTGCCTGCACGCCTGTCCAACACAGGCGTTTCCTGCCCCGTATGTATTGGATAACACGCGCTGTATCTCTTACCTCACCATCGAATTGCGCGGCAGCATTCCGATTGAACTGCGCCCATCGATGGGCAACCTCATCTTTGGCTGCGACATCTGCCAGCAAGTTTGCCCGGTCAACAAGGTTGTAGAGAAACGCCTGGGTTTCAGGAAAGAGGCGGGCGAAGCGGGGCAGCTGCTCCAGGTGCGACGACGCGAGGAATTCCGTCCAAGAGCCGGTATAGGCAGCAACCCTGAACTGATTCCACTGCTCTCGCTGACGGAAGAGCAATTCCGGGAACGCTTCCGCTCAAGTCCCATTCGGCGCACGAAACGGCGCGGACTGCTGCGCAATGTATGCGTAGCGCTTGGCAATAGCGGCGATCCACTGGCAGTACCGGCGCTCGTCAACGCTCTCAGCGATTACGAGCCGCTGGTACGCGGCCACGCGGCCTGGGCGCTGGGATGTATAGGCGGAGATCAAGCCATAGGAGCTTTAAAGGACGCGCTGCTGGTGGAAAGTGACGAGGAGGTGAGGAAAGAGATAGGGTACGCGCTGCAAATGAAAAAATAAATCGCCCCATACCGGGGTATAGGGCGCATTATGCATTCACAAACCGCCGAAGAATAATTACCTCAATTTTGCCGGGCAGGCACGCAAGAGCAGAGAAGAGTGGGCAGAGATCAAGCCGTACGATCATTAGGGCCGCTTGGCTGCACCGGTCACCCGGCGTCCACCTGCGGTCTATCTACCAGGTGGTCTCCCTGGGATCTTAACTCGCTTGGAAAAACGAGTGGGAAGCG
>WNFA01000623.1_pt1 | contig 46195 bp, 32 predicted proteins | sample 5400481 | NCBI WGS metagenome assembly WNFA01 (sample SAMN13153340, study PRJNA577476) | soil metagenome | isolation source: 120 cm saprolite under Douglas fir tree site 2 hole 1 replicate 2 | place: USA:California | collected 2015-04-18 | reverse complement strand
GGTGTTGGCATCCGCAGCATGCAGGAACGAGTGAAGCTGATCGGCGGCCGGCTGGATATTGATTCCACTGGTCGCGGTACAACAGTACGCGTCACGATACCGTTGCTCTTGGAGGCGAACATCCTTGGAGTTGAACGAACGTGAAAAAACTTCGTATTCTGATCGCTGACGACCACGGGCTGGTGCGGCGTGGTGCGGTGGCGGTCCTGCGCGCCCGAAACGGTTGGAGAGTCGTGGGTGAGGCGGCGAATGGTCGTGAGGCAGTAGAAAAGGCGATAAAACTGAAACCTGATGTCGCCATACTCGATATCGGCATGCCCGAATTGGATGGATTCGAGGCAACGCAGCAAATTGTGGAGGCGGTTCCTGACACCAAAGTTCTCGTTCTCACAATGCATGAGTCCGATCAGATGGTGCGCCGAGCACTGGATGCGGGAGCTCGCGGATACCTTTTGAAATCCGACCTCACGGAGTACCTGGCGAAAGCCGTAAAAGCCATTGCTGCTGGCAAGCGTTTCTTGACGCCCAAGGTCTCCGAAATCGTGTTGGACGGATTTCTCCGAACGAAAAACGAGCATGAGCGCAAGGACCAGAGAAGCACGCGAACAACCCCGCGCGAGATGGAAATTGTCCGGCTCCTGGCCCAGGGGAAGTCCAACAAGGAGATCGCGGCGCAACTCGGAATCACGGTCAGGACGGTTGAAACTCACCGTGCCAAAATCATGCTAAAGCTGGACCTTCATTCTCTGGCTGACTTGATTCACTATGCGATTCGGCAAGGCCTGCACAAGGGGTTGGGTCTGCACCATCCATCAAGTCCGCACGAAGACCGTTCCTCGTAAGGCTGCTTCGACTGAATTCTGCGACTCAAACTACTACGTATTACCCACTAGTTGACCTTCGGTATTGATGCGCGCTTCTTCGGAGGACAAGCATAGGTCCTAGTTTGCAAGCGAGGCCATGGAAAGATTCATCATTTGCAAGAACCCGCTGGGCTGTCTGGTGGTGTCTGGTGGTTGATCTTCGCACGCAAGATAAAGCAGTATTCCTCGACCTGTGTCAAGGATCTTGGAGGCTTTGCGGCACGAGCCGCTCGCTAATGAACGCTGGTTCGCGAAGGCATTGGGCGCTACGGGAAAATAGCTATTGCCGCTTACTCAAATAGGATGTATTCAACAAGTAAACTTAATTCCTTTGAACTCCACCGCTTTGCGGGCCGCGCCGGGGTCCCTCCCCATGGTCGGTTTAGAGGAGGAGCCCCTTGATTCGCGTATTTGTTGCTTTCGATGATGCCGTTTTCGGCCAACGGCTATTTGAGTACTTAAACGAACAACCTGATTTCCAGGTATGCGGGATAGTTGAACTGGGTGACGAAGCGGTGCGCGAGGCCAGTGCACTGCGCCCTGATATCGCCATTCTGGAAATGAACAGTATCGATGATCTTGTGGTGGCCAACGCGTTCAAGCGGCGGATTCCCGATCTTCCTCTGCTGGTGGTAGCTGAAGAAGTAAGTTTGGATACCGAGAAGAAGGCATTGGCGCACGGCGCGGATGCGGTATTTCCAAAGGAAGATGATCCGGCAGCGCTGGCGCAGAATGCGCGAGCCATTTATCGCTTGCTCAGCGGCGGAAACGGACAGGATTCTTAGCTGTTATGCCGGGTTGCTGATGCTGGTCAGGTTCAATGGCATGGAGTAAGCGCGCAGCGGCGCTAACCGCGTCTGTTCCGATTGGTCGCGGTAAAAAAGATTGTAGGTATCGAAGGGAATCAGGCGGCCATCGGGATGGACGATATGGATGCAGGTTTTCTTGACCGAGCGGACTTCGAAAGCATGGGCATGAGGATGGAGTTTCAATCCGAAGAAAGGAATATAAACCGGAAAGGCCATGGGCGTGGGGAAAAAAAACGCGCGCCAACGTTACCCGCGAAACGGTTACGGGGTCAATCCAAGTTCCTGTAAATACCTGGCGACTTCGTTGTGTCCGCGCTCTTGCGCAAAAGCCAGCGCGGTCTTGCCGTCGTCGGTGCGCGCGTGAGGGTCCGCTCCGTGCGCGACAAGTATTTTGACAATGTCGAGACGACCGTTGGCAACAGCCTCCAGCAATGGCGAATGACCTTTGGCGTAACGATAGTTGACGTCCGCGCCATTTTGCGCGAGCCATTTAACGATGGAAGCATGTCCGCTCGCGACCGCCCCCGTTAACGCAGTGTATGCCGTTCCATTTGTCGCGACGGCGTTAATCTCCGCGCCTTTGCCGCGCAAATACTGCGCGACCTCTTCATGACCAAAAGCCGCCGCCAATGCCAACACCGGAAATCCGTCCGGCGAATAACTTTTCGCCAGCTCGGGATTCGCTCCTACCATTTCTTTCACGCGTGCCAAGTTGCCAGCGGCAGCGGCTTCGTGCAACTCCAGCATCGCTCCGTTTTCGACCAGCACGTCGCGAATCTCTTTTCGTCCGGTGTAACAAGCCATAAGCACGGCAGACTGCCCTCGCACGTTTCGGGCGTTTACGAGCGCCGCGTTTGCAGCGCACAGTGAGCGTACCTTCTCCGCATCGCCAGTTCGAATCGCTTCAAAAAGCTCAACTACTGAATCCATTCGATTCTCTCCCGCAAACAGGAATGATATTTCGAAATAAATTCTGAGGCTTGTTAGCGGCGCGCGCGGTCTTTGCGAACCGCGTCTTCAATCAGCGCATCCAGTTCGTCGCGCTTCAGAGTAATTTGGTCGGTTACGCTGTCCTCTTCATCGCTGGTGACCGGCAGATCGGCCGCACCGCCTGGCGGGGACTGCACACCGTAACGCGTACGAGCCGCCATCAGTTTTGCTACTTCCCGGCTGGAGAAAAGTTTTGGCGTGCCAGCCTTTTCCGCGGCCAACGTAATTTTCGCGGTGTGCTCGATTGTCTCCATGCGATAAAAAGCGGTGAGCAGGTCCGGACCGCAGGTGACTGCGCCGTGATTCGCCAGCAGCAACGCATCATAATTCTGAACGTAGGGTTCGATCGCGGCGCTTAGCTCCGGGGTTCCCGGCGTCGCGTAACGCACCAGCGGCACTTTGCCAAGCCCGATCACGACTTCCGGCAGCAATGCCTGATCGAGCGCACGGCCGGCGGCTGCAAATCCCGTCGCGGTAGGCGGATGGGCGTGACAAATCGCGTGCACGTCCCGACGCATCCGGTAAAACAGCAGGTGCATCAGCACTTCAGACGACGCTTTTCGCACGCCTTCCAGATGGCGGCCCTCCAAATCCACGACCACCAGATCCTCGGGTTCGAGCATCCCTTTGTTCATGCAGGTCGGAGTGGTCAGGATGCGACCGTCGTCGAGGCGCACCGATACATTGCCCTCACACGCGACGATGTGGCCGCGCTCGTACATCCAGCGGCCCACGAGGCAAAGCTCGCGCCGGTGTTGCTTTTCGTTTTTGTGATTTCCAGCCAAGTCTGAGTCCGGGCGTACGGTGCGGACTGCTCCTCGCGCGGCATTATCCACCGTGCGAGTAATTTTGCAACTAAATTATTTCTCCACGGAACGGAATTCCTGGCCCATAGCGGACGGTTCCGACCGTAACCGGCCCCATACCGTCATTCCGAGCCTGCCTGCCTCGGGCAGGCGCAGCAAGGAACCTCTCTTCTCTGCTTCTGCCAGCCACCACTGTTTTCCGCCCCTAAGCGTAAATTCCGCGCAATTTCAGCGCTTTCGCCACTCTGTCAATTGCCACCATATACGAGGCAATGCGGTTATTGACCTTATGCGTCTCCGCATACTTAACCACGACATCGAAGGCATTCACCATAATGTCCATCAGGCGTTCGTTGACTTCGCTTTCGCGCCAGAAGAACCCCTGCCGGTCCTGTACCCATTCGAAGTAGCTCACGGTCACGCCGCCAGCATTGCCCAAAATGTCCGGCACGGTGAACACACCTTTGCCGTCCAGAATGGCATCGGCCTGCCAGGTGGTAGGTCCGTTAGCACCTTCGCACAGAATCTTAGCCTGAACCTTGGCGGCATTTTTCTCGGTGATCTGGTTTTCGATGGCCGCGGGAATCAACACTTCGCACGGCTGGAAGAGCACATCTCTGGAAGTCATCTTCGCGCCGCCGCCTGGAAAATCCTGTAACGGTTTTTTCTGAGTGGTCACCCAATCGATCACCTTGGGGATATCAAAACCGTTTTCGTTGTATAGCCCGCCGCCGATGTCGGCGAGACCGACAATCTTGTATCCAGCCTTGCTCATCAAGTCCGCAGCCATCGAACCGACATTCCCAAATCCCTGAATAACGGTGCGGCAGTCTGCTTTCTTCATGCCCAGCTTTTCCACCGCTTGGTCCACGCAGATCATCACACCGCGGCCAGTGGCTTCTTTACGTCCGCGTGAGCCGCCAAGTTCAATCGGCTTTCCAGTAACGACCGCCGTCGTCGCCTGCCCGACGTGCATCGAATATGTATCCATCACCCACGCCATGGTCTGCTCGTTGGTGCCGACATCCGGCGCAGGCACATCGCGTTCCGGTCCCAGCCAACTGGAAAGCTCCGCCGTGTACCGCCGCGTTAGCCGCTCCTGTTCCCCGCGCGACATCTTGCTCGGATCGCAAATGACGCCGCCCTTCGCACCGCCAAATGGAATATCCACCACCGCGCATTTCCAGGTCATCCACGCGGCCAGCGCTCGCACTTCATCCAGACTAACGTCCGGCGCAAAACGGATTCCGCCCTTACCGGGGCCGCGCACTGTCGAGTGCAGCACCCGATATCCGGTGAACACTTCCAGCGTCCCGTTGTCCATTCCCACCGGAATGTACATGGTCACTTCTTTATCAGGATATTTCAGGTACTTATAAATTCCCTGCTCGAGACCCAACTTTTTCGCCGCTTCTTCAAAACGCGCCTCCGCGTTCTGGTACACATTCATTTCTTCCGGTGCAGTCCCTTGCGACATCCCAAACGCTCCTTTATTCAGACGCAAAACACGGCTACGCTTTACCGTTTCTCACACCAAGACACAATTACGGTTGCAGCTTTTTTCTTCGATTGGCCTGCGACACTCAGAAGATTAGCGGGCTACCCACCCGCAACCGCGCCACAAGGCCGGGCCGCCAGTATACGAATCCTTTCCGCTTGCCCGCAAGCCGCGAGGCTGCAAATTGGTTCCAGAACGTGCAATGCCACGAAGACCTGTATCCATGCGAAATCGTTTCGCTCCAACCAACGCATATCCGCCTGACACGAGAGGCAAATACAAAATGGCAAAGATGAAAGTGGCGCAAGTTTCCAAAGCCAAAGGTGACTTTGAAATTGTTGAACGGGAAATTCGGTCGCCGGGGCCAGGCCAGGTTGGCATCAAGGTACAGGCCTGCGGCGTTTGCCATAGCGCCTCTATACCAAGGAAGGACTATGGCCGGGCTTGCAGTTTCCGCGCGTCCCAGGTCACGAAGTTGCCGGAGTCATCGACGAAGTCGGCCCAGGCGTCACCACCACCGCGCCGCTTCTATGCGCGGGGATTACGACATTTAATGCCCTTCGTCACAGCGGCGCTGGGCCCGGCGATCTCGTCGCGGTTCAGGGTATCGGTGGACTTGGCCATCTGGGCATTCAGTTCGCGAATAAATTTGGTTACCGAGAGGCCGCCGTCGGACGCGGCCCGGAAAATGCCGCACTCGCAAAAAAACTTGGTGCGCACCATTCTATTGACAGTAGTGCTGGCAGCGCCGCAGAGCAGTTGAAAAAATTGCGCGCCGCAAGCGTCATTCTCGCCACCGCTCCCAGTTCCAAGTCCATGTCTGAAATATTTCACGGACTCGGCCGCAACGGTTCACTGCTGGTGGTCGGCGCGGATATGGCGCCCCTGGAAATTCCCGGTGCCGCCCTTATCAACGGCCGCAAGCGTGTGCAGGGCTGGGCTTCCGGAACTCCCAGCGATTCCGCGGACACGTTGCGATTCGCAGCGCTTACCGGCGTGCGCGCGATGATTGAGGGATTTCCGTTGGAAAAAGCTGCCGAGGCGTATGCCCGCATGCTGAGCGGGCACGCGCAATTCCGGGTCGTGTTGACGATGTAAGAGTTTCTGAAGCGGAAGCTTCGTTCGCGTTCTTCTATTCTCGTGCTTTTAATAAAGATGTATTACTGCTGCAGCCTGAATTGCACCGTCACGGTCAAATGCATTGGTACCTGCTGGCCATTCAGCGTTGCGGCCCTGTATTTCCATTGCCGCACGGCATCTACGGCCGCCTGATGCAGCAGCGCCGGGCCGGAAATCACTTTTGTAGTGGAAACGCGACCGTCGGCGCCGATGAGAGCGTCGATTTTCACATCTCCGCTAACCCGCTGATTTCGCGCCATCTGTGGATATATTGGCGCAACGGTAGATAACAACGCGGCCGTCTTCACGTCACCGCCGACCTGCAAAGGAGCGGCCGGAGCGGAAGGCTGTTTGGCATTGCTGGGCAGTAGATTTGCGTTCGAAATGTCGCTGGCTGGAACTGCATCGATATTTAATGCGGGTGCCGCCACCGCACCGCTATCTGATCCCGCACGCCGGCCCAGCACGGGCGCACCCAAATGCACGTTGCCCAAAGACGGTTTCTTCGCCGGTTCCTCGATGGACTTTGCTGACGGCAATAAGGGTTGTTCTAAATTGCGTTCATTTGCTGCCGCTTTGGAGAATGCTGCTGCGGGACTCTCCGATTCTTTGTTTTCAGAACGAAGATTTTTAGAATTCACTAGATTGCGATTTGTTTCCATCCCGGGCATCGAAGCTGCCGAACCGGATTTCGCTTTCGTTGTTGCATCCAGCGCTTCGCTTGCCGACGTGGTAGCGGCAGCCGGTGCGGCAACTTGATTTGCCGTCGTCACTGCGCCGCTCGCCGAAACCTCTCTCACCTGATTCGAATACCAATACCATCCGCCACCGGCGGCCAGCAGCACAGTCGCCGCCAACAATCCGAGTTTCAGTCCTGCACCCAATCCTTTCGAAGCGCCTTCGCCGGATTTTTCATCGAGCGCGAGGGATGAGCCGAAATTGGGCGAGGGCCCATCTCCGGACAGTGTGAACAATGCTTGCTGATTTTCTGAATTTTCTGCGGCAGCTTCTTCTGAATGCAATGTGCGGTCGTGGTGGTCATTCGAATCGGAACTGGCGGATGAAGGCTCGGCAGATTCCGCAAGCGTTGAGTTCGTCTCAAAAGGCTTCACATCCATTTCGTGAGCTGCCGGCGCTTTTGTTTCTGGTGCTGTGGAAATGATCGAGGAATTCCGCGCTAATGGCGCAAGCCACTCCGGAATCTTTACTTCATCGACACCGAAATCGAACGAGCACGAGCCTGGCGCGGGATTTTCTCTTGCTGCCGCGGGGACAAGTAAGTTGGTCAGCGATGCTTTCTTTTCTGGTTCGCTCGCAGACTTCCTCGGTTCGGTAAGCGTTGTCGCTTCCACTGTCGCCTTCGCAGCCTCGTCCTGCTTCCGCAGCGCTTTCTGTAAATTCTTGATATCTTCCGCGGCGTTTCGTTCCGCGGCTCCCGGCTTGGCTTTTTCAGGGCCTTTCAGTTCACGACCCGAACCTGCATGGGTCAGAAATTCCGACAAGGTAGGAATCTTCAGCGCGGCTGGAACGTTCTGTTCATGGACAACCGCAATGGGTTTGGATTCCTGCAGCTTATCTGCAGGGATGGCAGGCGCCGGTTGCGTGGGACGGGCGGCCTGAAGCTGCACGGTCTTTGTGTCATTCGAAGGGATCGCGCCTGCTACGCCGGGCGCGGGTAGTGTCTGCGTTTTTGTTTCCGCTGCTTTTTCTTCTACGAGCTTGGCTGTTGTTGGAATCGGCGCGGCAGGTCTTATGGCACTGGAGAGACTTGCGGCAGCTGCGCTTGACGGAAATCGCATGCCCCAAAATCCGGGCGATGCTTCGGTGAATTCCAATTCAACGTACCCGCTGGCACTGGAATAGCTTTTGGATTTCGTTACCTGACAAACAACTTCTTTTTTCGTGGTTCCGTTGGTTAGAAAGAGCAGTTGTCCAGGGGACACTGGCGACGAAAGGCGAATCACTGCGCCACTCAAAAAAACCAGCACCGTTTGGGTGTTTTCGGAAAATGGCTCGCGTTTGTCGCTGCCTGCCACGGCGCGTGCGCCGTTGACCGTTACCGGAATTTCCGCCGCGGCCGGCTGCGGTTTTGCTCCCGCGGGAGGCGCCGATCCGGCGTTCTGCTGTGTCGATAACAGTGTTTCTAGTTCGTTTGTGATTGGAGCCATGCGTACCTGCTTGCCCTTGCGAATTTGCTAGGCGGCCCCCGGGAGGAAACTCCACGCCGCCTATCCTTTAGAGATTGGCTTGGCGCAAGGAAGGCTGCGATAGTACGCGCGTACTACGAGCGAAACACCTGTCCCGATGGACAGGCCGTCGATGCGATTTTGCATCGACCAGGCTTGCCTTATACCGTTGAGAAAACTCGTTTTTTGCCGGAGAGGAAATTCCCGACTAGAATCGGAGCCATGGAGATTCGATCATTGGTCGAAGGCGATGCTACCGCGTGGTGGCACATCCGGTTGGAGGCGCTGGAGGCCGAGCCGTTCGCCTTTGGCAAGGCCGCTGAAGAACACCGCGCGACCCCGGTAGAAACGATCGCTCGGCGCTTTCGCGAGGTAGCTCCAGGCAATTGCAATCTTGGAGCGTTTGAAGACGGCAAGCTCGTCGGAACCGTAACTTTTATGCGCGAGACTGGACTGAAGGAAAAACATAAGGGTCGCATCTATGCAGTCTATGTGTCCGCCGAGCAAAGAGGAAAGGGCGTCGGAAAAGCTTTGATTGCGGCTCTTCTGGGAAATGCCAGGCAAGATCCTTCGTTGCAACATATCCTGTTGTCGGTTGCCACCACTCAGATCGCTGCGAAAAAACTGTACCGGTCTTTGGGATTTGAAACGTTCGGTACGGAACCCAATGCTTTGAAAATCGGTTCGACGTACGTCGACGAGGATCACATGATTTTGCGAGTGCGCTAGCGAAATGCTTGGCGCAATTCGAGAAATCTCGTCACTCCGAGTCTAAGAACAATCCCGTCATTCCGAGCCTGCCTGCCGCAGGCAGGCGCAGCGAGGAACCTCTCTTCGATTGCCGATCAACCATTACTGAGCTGGACCAAACGGCAGTTTGAATTGTTCGTCGATCGCCACCTGGTAGCCCGTCACCAGTTTATTCGTTTCGTTGGCCATGCCAATCACCGCTTGCAACTCTTTGAACATCGCCGGTGTCATTCCTTTCTTCACGGCCGACGAAGTGTGAGAGGCAATGCAGTAGTGGCAGCTGTTGGTTACGCTCACGGCGACGTAGATCAACTCCTTGGTCAGCGGGTCCAGCGCACCAGGCGCCATAACTTCTTTGATGTCTTGCCAGGTGCGCCGCAAGAGCGCCAGATCGTGCGCTATCGCTTTCCAAAAATTGTTAATCCAGTCGGTTTTGCGCGTTGTCATGATGTCGTCGTAAACCGCGCGCACTTCCGGACTTGCGTCTTGGTATTCGATCAAGCCAAATGTGGACATACTTTTCCCCCTCGCGATAGGAATTGCAAGAGATTACTGACCTTCCGCGTCAAAAGCGATTTGTTGCCTTGCAAGAGTTAGCGGAAACATTTATGCCAACGCCGAGGCTCTAAGTCCTGGCACTCCGCGGAAGAAATTCGTCAAGGAGCAGCCCTGCGAGGCGCTCAGAATCGTGGCGAATCTTGTCGTGCTCTTCGAGCAAATTCCCCAGGAGCAACTGCACGCCAGATTTGCGCAGTCCTGCGGCGTCTATGGCCACTTGCGATGCGCCTTGCCGGCGGTAGCGGCGCGCAACGGCCGGCGAAACTTTTTGCCGATTGGCGACGACATAATCGATGATGCGCGGCTTCACGTGACTTAGGATTGCGCGCAGATGTTGCGCGACGGAATAGTCCGTGGTTTCGCCGGGTTGGGTCATCAAGTTTGCGATGTAAACGCGAGGCGCGCGCGAACGCGCAATGGCCTGGGAAACATCTGGAATCAGAAGATTGGGAAGAATACTGGTGTAGAGCGAGCCAGGGCCGATCAGAATCAGATCGGCGTCGCGAATGGCTTCGATTGCCTCGGGAAGCGGCCGCACATCGCGCGGCACTAACATCAACTTGCGAATCGGCGATCTGCTGGCGGTGATGCGCGTTTCGCCGTGGACGCGCTGGCCGTTTTCCAGAATTGCTTCGAGCGTGACGTTGGAAACCGTCGAAGGAAAAATGCGGCCGCGAATCGCCAGCACACGGCTCGATACGCGAACGGCTTCGGCAAAATCTCCGGTGATGTGAGTGAGCGCGGCGAGAAACAGATTGCCGAAATTATGTCCAGCGAGGCCGCGGCCGGCGCTGAAGCGATATTGAAACAGTCGGCTGAGCAGTGCTTCGTCTTTGGAGAGCGCTACCATGCAGTTGCGAATATCACCGGGAGGAAGAACGCGATTTTCGCGGCGCAGGCGTCCGGAGCTGCCACCGTCATCGGTGACGGTGACGATAGCGGCAAGATCAACAACTGGACGAAGCGCAGTGGGATAAGGATCATGACGCGGCACGACATGTTGTTTCAGCCCGCGAAGCAGTGCGGAGAGTCCAGTGCCGCCGCCCAGTGCAACCACGCGAATGCCGGGCACGGACGAGCGAGAAAGGGGAGTCTTCTTCTTCACGAGAATGCCAGAATTTGCGCGGGCAACGTCACGTCAGCAGGGACTTTGTGAGTTTACGAAGATTCTTGGGGACTGACAGCACCGTAAATATATCGTAATACGATACAACCTAATCGCCTCCGTCCTTTTCCGGATAGAGCAGTTCGGTGAAGCGGGGATCTTCCTGGAGGAAAGCAAAATCCTCGTCGTTGCGCGCGTGGTAGCGGTTGGCGCCGCGCAGTTCGATGGCGATTTTCAAATTGGCCAGCGCGGCATCGGCTTCGCCGGTAAGGCAATCGAGCGCAGCCAGAGCGTAAACAATGTGATCGGCTTTGGGCGCCAGCTTGCGAGCCTTGTCGAGACTTTCGCGGGCATCATCCCAGCGTCCCAAGTTCATCATCGCTACGCCGCGCTGGTAATGCTCTTCAAAAGTGCGCGGATTCTGTTCCTGCGAAGGCTTCATGCGCTGTTCCGCGATTTTGACGTGCATGCGGGCGCGGTCGGCGAGTTCCTTGCTGGGGCCCTCGATCACTTTTTCCAATTCCTGTTTGGCGCGTTGAAATTTCTGCTGATGAAAGAGGCCGAGCGCTTCATCGTAAATCTTCATCTGCGCCTGCACGCGAGGATCAACCATTTCTACTCCGCCACGCTGAGGCGGGTGGGCTGGAGCTAATGGCTTTCTTTTCTGCGACTTGGAAGGAGCCGAGGAACTTGACGAGGACTTTTTCGCCTTAACCATGCGAGGCACTTTAGCAGAGGAGTTGTGAGGCGTCAACGCGTGGAGAAGTGTAGAAGTGTAGCTGGACGCGGAGGGCTGGGAGGATGAGTGCTGAGGGTATGCCACCCCCGGCGTTTTGCTCTCAAGTGTGCGCAAATGATAGAAAACGCTAGAGTTATGGTCTTTGGCAAACATAAGTGTGTGCAAGCGTATCAAAAGAAACGGTTTAAGGTGCTGCGATAGGACGGTACTGGATGTGGCGCGGATAAGCAGTTGATATAGAGTACTATAACGATACTAGAAAGTCAAGCGAAAAACGCCGGATGTAAGAGGCTGCTCGGAGGTGTCGCGACTTGAGGCGACGGAAGGACGGGGACCCCGGTCGGCGAAATGGCGAGTCGTTACCAGACGGGAGCAATGGCGAAAAATAGGCTGGGCGGGGATGGGGGTTGTCGCAGAGACTGGAAGGGCGCTGCAACCAATGGATTTGTTACGGGAATAGACGGCGCGAACTTGTGATCGCAGGGTACGAGGCGGAGAGAAAGACGGGCACGGCCTGCCGTGCCCCTACGGGAGAAAGGCGAGGAGATTCCTCGGGCGGGGAGCCCTCGGAATGGCGGACGAGTTCGGTTGACGCCTAGATTTGGTTATGGCTTGAGGCGTGTGCTATAAGTTTTGGAACTAAAACGGGTTAAGACAAAGTGCCTTTCATCAATTTTCCTGCGCGCGAAATTAACTGCAAGCTGGTGTACTACGGTCCAGGTCTGGGCGGAAAGACCGCAAACCTGCAGTGGATCTACGACCACACGGGCCAGAATCAAAAAGGGAAAATGGTGTCGCTGGCGACGGAGACGGACCGCACGCTGTTCTTCGACTTTTTGCCGCTGGATTTGGGAACGGTGCGCGGATTCAAAACGCGCTTCCATTTATATACGGTGCCTGGGCAGGTGTTTTATGAGGCCAGCCGCAAGCTGATTTTGAAGGGCGCAGACGGTGTGGTGTTCGTGGCGGATTCGCAGGAAGAGCGGCTGGACGCGAATTTCGAGACGCAGGAAAACCTGCATGAACATTTGAGAGAGCACAACTTGAAGTTCGACACGATTCCGTACGTGCTGCAATTGAATAAACGGGATTTGCCGAATGCCCTGCCGGTGGATGTGTTGACAAAGCATCTGCAGAAAAAAGGCGAACCGGTGCTGGAAGGTGTGGCGATTACGGGAGCTGGCGTGTTTGAAACGTTGAAAGAAGTGGCCAAGCTGGTGTTGGCGGAGTTGAAGAAGAGCGGGTAATTGAGATAGCGAGTAGCGAATAGATTCCGCAAGCTTGATTTGCGACTGTTGACCGCGGACGCTTGGCTTGATGCTTATTGGAAAAGATCTGCTGGGCTTTAGTTTCCTTCCTGAAGTCACCCGCGTGAGAGACTTCGAAATATTTTCAAAAAAGGCGGAAGGTAATTTCGCTGGGAACGCGAGCGGGAACCGGCTTGCCGTCTCTTTGCGCCGGTCTAAACCGCCAGTTCTCGATAGCTTTACGTGCTTGCTCGGTGATATTGAGGGGCGCTCCTTTTAAGACATAGATTGATGTGGCGCTCCCGCCGGCCGTCACGACTACGGACAGCACTACCTTGCCTTGAAATTTCGCAGACCGCGCAGCATCAGAATATTCCGGGTCCGGACAGTAACACAACTCGGAGGACTGACGCCGGGTGCGTCGAATTTGACGACGCCGGGCTCATCCGGTATCGCGTCTGGATCGCGCGCATAGTTCGGGCCTCGCTGAAAAAGCATGTCCTTTAACGGTTCTGTCTCGGTAAGTCGAACACTCTCGTCACTGTCGTTAAAAAAATCGGCGTTCTCGCGGGCTGGGCCAAACCCTGCAGAGTGAATCCTGAGAGCGATGAAGCCGTTTTTCTTCGTACAGGCTACCGGTAATGACTCCAGTGGCATCCAGTTCGCGACCGATCTGCAAGGAAACGGCGATGCCCTGAAGATCTTCAAGGGGTGTCGATTTCTTGGTTAATCCTTAAGGATATTTCGGTCCAGAACTCGCATGCCGTTTGAGAAATTGCCCAGCGATTCGGAGAAGCGGTCAGCGAGCCGTGTACCGAGGCGCGACGAAGTGCCTGCTGAGCCATGAAAGAAGTCGATGACCAGGACCTTCGGCTCTGTCTGAGCGCGCTTGGCCTTTTTAATCTTTTGGGCGACGTGAGACACCGCTAAATCAAGATGTGCTTTGTCGGCGCTGTTCAAGATCGCGTCGAGCGATTGGCAGCTCGCGTTAGCGGCTAGACACGTAAAGAGGACGGTGGAAAGGAAGGTGCTGAAAATCGAGGATATTGCCCGCCGTCGCATGAGATGAAGTTGGCATAGCGAGTCATGGCCTCGTAGGCTTGCTCGTCGAGGCCATAACCCAGCATCTTTTGTGGACGAATCTGTTGCGCTGTGCCTTCAGGAGAAATCAAGACCAGCATAATGCTAACTCCGGAGATTTTTTCCCTACGCGCCCGGTCATTGTAGGTCGGGTCAGGACAGTAAATGCACATGGGCATGCCCGTGCCATTCTTTCCCGCTGGTAGAACATTCTGCGGAAACGGAGTGACCATGCTATCGAGGAATTCATTCACCACGATTTTCTGGCGAAACGAGCCAAGAGGTTTTTGCTTTGCGACCACGACCGGTGTCGCCTGGAGAATATAAATATTGCCCTGCCGTTCGATCGAGCCGGTGACCAGGACATCCGCTCCGATCAGCGGGCTGATAGAAGGATGCGCGGCATCGGAGCCGAGCGGGTCAGTGATATGCAGCTTGGCGAGATCGGCATCGAAGGACTTGTGCTCTGCAACCGCGAAGCGCTTCTTCGCGTGAGCCCGTAAAGCATCTGAAACGAGCCAGGCGAAGTAATGACCTTGTGGCATGTCGGCGCCATAAGGAGCACGGAAATCGGCGACTGCAACCAAGTGAGGCTTGACGGACTTGACTTCTTTTTCAAGCTCACCGGCAAGGTCATCGAGTCGCGAAAACTGCGCGCGCGCGCCGGCGACAGAAAACAGCAACGTCAGAAGAAATGCACAGACGCGCAAGTAGGCTAGCTGGGCCAGCTTCATTGCGGCAGACTATCACGAAATCCGGCCTGTTGAACGGAATCGGGAGGGGCCACCAATCGGCACCTGCTGGAGCGGGTGAGCACGGAAATCAATCAGTCGCAACAGAAAAAGAGAGGAGAAAGGAACCGATCTGAAGGTCGGCCACTACGAAAGTAGATTCCTCACGTCACGCGGAACGGCATATTAGGCGGTTTGCCAATTCCGAAGCAAAATTACCCGGAAAACTTGGAAGCTTTGGCGAGGGTGTCGAAGGTGGGGATGGCTTCGACGAGGCGGGTGACGGTGAGGGCATCGAGGACGCGGCCGGGTTTGCAGATGAGATGGAGCATGCCGCCTTCGCGGCCAAGGGAAACGGACATGCGGACGAGTGTGGAGATACTCCTGGAGAACGGAAGTGAGTGCGGTAGTGAGCTGGTCGCTAGAATCGCCAATGGTCAGGCGACCGTGGAGGTCAAAAATGCGGACGCCGTTCTGTTCGCGGACGTTAATTTCAATGGGAGCGTGTTGGGTCATTTTTATCTCAGGGTTTGCAAGTACAAACCCTGAAACCCTGGAAAGGTCTGCCGTAGTGCATTATACGACGAGGCGAGGCACGACTGGCAAATGAGATTGGGAATGACGCACGAATGGGACATCGGGATTGCGGACGCGCGAAAAATTCAGGAACAATTGCGGGAAAAGTGGGTAGGCGAAGACCAGTTCGAAGAAATCCGAACGGTCGCAGGACTGGATGCCGCATTTGTGCTGACCGGCTCGCAGGCGTTTGACGCCAGCCGGAACAGATGGACAGCGCTGAGAGAGGCGAATCGCGCGATTGCGGCGATGGTGCTTTACAGATATCCGGAAATGCGGGAATTGCAGCGGACGCACGCGGAAGTACGTCTGCGGTTTCCGTACGTGCCGGGGTTTTTAAGTTTTCGAGAGATTCCGGCGCTGCTGGCTGCGCTTGGCAAGCTGCGGCAGATGCCGGACCTGATATTGTGCGATGGCCAGGGTTACGCACATCCACGGCGGATGGGACTGGCGACGCATCTTGGGATCGTGCTGGACCGGCCGACGATTGGCTGTGCGAAGAGTATTTTGATCGGCAAACATGAGCCGGTGGGAAATGAAAAAGGCGAATGGGCGCCAATGATGGATGGCGAGGAAAGAATTGGCGCCGCTTTGCGGACCCGCGCCGGCGTGAAACCCATGTACATTTCGCCCGGGCACCGCATTTCGCTAGAGACGGCGCTACGGCTGACGCTTTCCGTTTGTGATGGGCCACGCATTCCGAGGCCGACGCGGGATGCGGATCACTATGTAAGTGAATTAAAGGCGGCGAGGGTCGGAAGTAAAGGAAATAAAGGAGATAAATGATGCAGGGTAGGTCGAGCATACGCCTCGGCGAACCGGCAAAGAGAACGGGGCAAAGGAAGGTGAGAAGAACTATCTGAAAAATGAATTGAGGAAATTAAAATTTCGGAGTCAGGCGATGTCGGCGGGTGCGTATAATGCCGCATGCCAGATGGGCGGTCCCCAGTAGTGCAATTCCAACGCAGCGGAGTGCTACGAGTGATGAAACGTGCGGTGCTGTGTTGTTGGTTTGCGATTGGTGTTTTCATGCTGGCGCTTCCCCTTCCCGCGCAACAGGCTCCCGCCGCAAGTTCTCCCGCCTCCGCGAGCGCACCCTCTCCTCAAAATTCGAAAGAAATTAGCGACAAGCTGGCTCAGCTGGACCAACGCGTTACGGCGGCGCAAGCTGCTGGCGACAACGCGTGGATGCTGACCAGCGCGGCGCTGGTGTTGATGATGACCGGGCCCGGGCTGGCATTGTTTTACGGCGGGCTGGTTCGACGCAAGAATACTCTCGCGATCATGATGCAAAGCTTCGCGATGATGGGGCTGATCAGTGTGCTTTGGGCGCTGGTGGGATACAGCCTGGCGTTCGGAGGTGACGGGAAATTCATCGGCGATTTTTCGCATGCGTTCCTGCGTGGCGTAGGCATGGACCCGAATGTGGACTATGCCGGAACGATTCCCCACCTGACGTTCATGATTTACCAGATGATGTTCGCGGTGATTACGCCGGCGCTGATCACTGGCGCCACCGCGGAGCGGATGAAGTTCAGCGGAACGGTGCTATTCATGACGTTGTGGTTTTTTATTGTGTACGCTCCGCTGGCGCACATGGTATGGGGCAAAGGCGGATTCCTGAACGCGGCGGGGGGAAGATTTCCGTGCCTGGATTTCGCGGGCGGGACGGTGGTGCACATTTCGTCGGGCGTTTCCGCGCTGGTGTGCGCTTTGTATATGGGCAAGCGAATCGGATTTCCGAAACAGCCGATGCCGCCCCACAGTCTGGTGCTGAGTTTCATTGGCGCGTGTCTATTGTGGGTAGGATGGTTTGGATTTAACGCCGGCAGCGCGCTGGCGGCAAACGGGCTGGCTGCGAGCGCGTTTGTGGCGACGCACCTGGGCGCAGCCGCGGCAGCGATTGGATGGAGCGTGGCGGAGTGGTTCAAGAATGGAAAGGCCAGCGCATTAGGTGCGATTTCGGGAGCAGTGGCGGGGCTGGTGGCGATTACTCCTGCGGCGGGATTTGTGCGGCCGATGCCAGCGATGGTGATCGGGTTGGCGGCGGGAATACTTTGCTACTCTATGGTGACGCGGGTGAAGGCGGTCTTCGGGTATGATGACGCGCTGGACGCTTTTGGCGTACACGGCGCGGGCGGAACGATTGGCGCGCTGCTGACGGGCGTATTCGCGCAACAAATCGTAAATCCGATATTTGGCCCGGGCAATCCGGTGGGTGGGCGGGACGGCCACTGGGGCCAGGTGGGGAACCAACTTGTCGGCGTGCTGGTCGCGTGGGGCGTGGCGCTGGTTGGTACAATCGTGATCCTGAAGATCACGGATCTGGTCACTGGCTTCCGCGCAAACGAAGAGCAAGAGACGCAAGGACTGGATATATCGCAGCACGGCGAAGAAGCCTACTATTTAGAGTCCTAGAAAACGGAATGGCAGTAACGCGGGCGGAGGGCGAGACAGAATATCCATGATGAAACTGGAAGCCATCATTCAGCCATCACGGTTCGAATCGGTGAAAGACGCGCTGCGCGAAGTGGGCATTGAAGGAATGACAGTCACGGAAGTGCGCGGGCACGGACGGCAGAAGGGCCACACTGAGGTGTACCGCGGACGCGAGTACACGGTGGACCTGCTGCCGAAGATCAAGCTGGAAATGGTGCTGCCTGACAAGCTGGTGAATACCGTGGTGGACACAATCTTGAAGACGGCCAAGACAGGAAAGATTGGCGACGGTAAAATATTCATATCGCGGGTGGAAGAGGCGATCCGCATCCGCAATGAAGAGCGCGGCGAAAGCGCGCTCTGAGTTCGTGTCAACCGCCACCCGACCCGGCTTCCCGCCGGAACAGCCTCAAGCAAGGAAAATGCCAGGGCCTGCAAAACCATTGAATACCGTCGCACCTCAAGTCGAAGCGGAACGCCAGCGGATTCGCGTGAAATTCGATGCAGGAGCCAGCGCAAAAGAGACCCTGCATGCGCTGTGTGAACTCGCGGACAAGATCATCCAGCAAATTTTTGGCGACGTAATGAAAGTGCACGATACGCCGAACGAGGGACTGGCACTTTTGGCGCTAGGCGGCTATGGCCGCAGGATGCTCTTCCCATTCTCCGATCTAGACATTCTGTTCCTGTTCGAGAACGAAAAAAGCGAAGGGGAGTTCCGTCCATTCATTTCGGAATTTTCGCGCACCATGTGGGACTTGGGATTTCGCGTGAGCAGCGCGGGCCGGACGCTCGACGAATGCAAACGAATCGAGGAAGACAACGCGGAATTCCACCTGGCGCTTTTGGATCGCAGATTTCTTTCTGGAGATCAGGAACTCTTCGACAAGCTGGACAAACGCGTTCTTCCGCCCAGCGAAAAACAATCGCGATCGTTTCTCTTTTTGCAACTGCATCGTTTGACGAAAGAGCGGCTGGCACGTTACGGAAATACGATTTTCCATCTCGAGCCAAACGTGAAGGAAGCACCGGGAGGCCTGCGGGATTATCAGGCGGCATTCTGGCTGCGGCAAATTTTGGGCGATCGTCCCGATTTGCGGGGATCCACCGCCGCGGATGAAGAGTTGGCGGCGGACGCAGTTGAGTTTCAGAGTTCGATTCGCTGCCTGCTGCACTACAGCAACGCACGCAACGACAACACGCTGACTTACGAGATGCAGGAAGAAGCGGCGAAGCGCTCACTCTCCGTGCGGGATGGACTCGAACGAAACGCCGCGGAGTGGATGCGGCTGTATTTTCGCCACGCGCGTACTCTGAACCGGCAATTGCTGCGTTATCTGGATCAGAAGATGGCTCAGCCAGTCTCGCTACGCGAACGTTTCTTCAGCGCCGCAAGAAGCGTCACGCGGCCAGAGCAACCGCCCAGTGGAGCGCACTTCGCGATTCGCAGTGGACAATTTGAAATTCTGGACCAGCCGGCGCTGGCGGACCGTTCGATCATCTATTCCCTTTTCACGGAGGCAGCGCGCACCGGCACCATGCTCAGCCGCGACGCCGAACGCATCATCAACTACGTGGTGTCGCATTCGGAACTGCATGTGCGCAATCAGATGATGAGCTGGGACACGCTCAAAGAGATTCTTGTCGCCGACTATCCTGGCGTGGCGCTTCGTCCGATGCACCGGCTGGGGATTTTGATGGAAATTTTGCCGGAGATGCGCGCAATCGACTCGCTGGTGGTGCGCGATTTTTATCACCGCTACACGGTAGACGAGCATTCGTTGCGTACCATCGAGCATTTGCAGGCGCTGGCAGAGCCGCCAGACGCGAGAGGAACCTCGTTCGCGCCCGTCTGGAAAATGCAGGAGCGCCGCGACTTGCTGGTGTTGGCGTTGCTGCTGCATGACACCGGCAAAGGGATGCCGGTGGAAAACCATGTGCAGGGGAGCTTGACGGCATTGGCGAGCGCTGCATCGCGGCTGGAACTTTCTCCGGAAGAGGAAGGCGAAGTACGATTTTTGATCGAGCACCATCTGGACATGTCCGCGACGGTGCAGCGGCGGGATATTTTTGATCCGGCCACGGTTTCGGCGTTCGCCGCAACGGTGGGAACGCTGGAGCGTTTGCAGCGGTTGTGCCTGCTGACTTACGCGGACATTCATGCAGTAAATCCGGAAGCGTTGACGCCGTGGAAAGCGGAAATGTTGTGGCAACTGTTTGTGGCGACTGCAAATCATCTTAGCCGCAGCTTGGATCGTGACCGCTTGCATGCCTCGGACGAAAGTTCGCTGCTGGAGCAGATTCAATCCGCAACCGGTGGCGCGCCGAAAACGGAAATCGAGCGTTTTCTCGAGGGCTTCCCGCGACGCTACCTGGCCGTACATTCTGCCACAGAGATTGCGCAACACTTCGCGTTATACCGAAAGCTGGGCAGCGCGCCATTGCAGACAGAATTGAAGGCCGAGCGTCACGGATTTTCGCTGACGCTGCTGACTGCGGACCGCCCACGGCTTTTTTCCACCATTGCAGGCGTGCTTGCGGGTTGGGGCATGAACATCATCAAAGCGGATGCTTTCGCCAACGCGGCTGGCATGGTGCTGGATACTTTTCACTTTGCCGATTTACACCGCACATTGGAATTGAATCCCAGCGAAGTGGAACGATTTCAGGCCAGCCTTACGGATGTGCTGAGCGGTGCCGCCGCGCTGGAACCTTTGCTGCAGAGCCGCGAGTCGGCCAGCCGAGCTCGACCACCAAAGGTTGCAGTGACGACTGGAGTCAGCTTCGACGATGCAGCGTCAGCGCACAGCACGTTGCTGGAAGTCGTCACGCAGGATCGCGCTGGATTACTTTACGACATGGGATCGGCGCTGGCGAGGCTGGACTGCAACATTGAGGTCGCGCTGATTGATACCGAAGGCCAGAAAGCCATCGACGTTTTTTATTTAACTTCGCGCGGCAAAAAATTGGAACCGCAAAAGCAGGAAGTGCTGCGCGAAGTCCTGCAAGGCACCCTCGGTTAGTTTCCCTCCGAAACAATCAGGAAACTCTGATGTTTCTTGCGGTTGAGACTTTGGATCGAATGGACGTGAGCATTCGCCGCAAACTTTCGACCAAGTCTACAATTTCACCTTTGCCGTGCACGTCAAAGTCGATTTCGTAGTTTCCCTCTGCCGCATGATCGACCGCTTCTTTCAAACTAAGCAAAGGCCTGATCACCTGACGCGGCAAGGTATAGCTGACCCAGATACTGACTAAGAGCGTTATCGCGGAAACGATCGACAGTGCCCATTCCGCCTCATGCAGCAGCTTTCTTGCGTCAGCATGGTCGTCTTTGACGCGAGTCCAATTCACCGACTCCAACTCGGAAGTCTTGCGAAGGACCTGGTCGCTGGAAATTTGCAGATCCTGCGTCACCCGCTGCATATCCGGGTTTGTTTCCTCAGTTGTTTTGGATATCCGGGTATCGAATGAATTGACGCGCTGGCGAAGTTCCTCCATCAAATGTTCGCGGCTGAACCGTCCTGAGTGCTTCAACAGATTATCCAGATCGCGCTCGTAGTCCCTGACAACCGATTGGACGCGATCGGTCGATGTTTGTCCTGGCCGCTCCGCAAGAGCGACCGCTTGCGCGAATTGCTGGCGGTAAAGTGCGAGTGCCTGGGACGCTTTTTGCACTGTCTCGATCTCGTTGGTTTCGAGATGCTGGATGTCCTGCAGAGTTTGCTCGGTCTTTGCGACCGCATCGTGGTTGGTTGCCAGATCGGTCGCGTCGTGGAGCAACAAATAATTCCGTTCCGCGCGGCGCGCTTCCAGCATTTCGATGGACGCTTGTTGTGCGAGAGCCGAAGCTGGTGCGTCCACATTCACAATGCGATCCACAATCCATCCCATGCGGAACAGGTAATACACAGCCAGAAAAATGACCGGCGCGAGGATGAGCCTGACGAGAGCGAGACTGTAGGCCGTTCTCCGCTGCAGTGAATTTCCCGGCGCAAGAATTTTGAAAGACTTTCGAATTACGCTCATGGACTTGCCCCCGGGCTGGGGTAAACAAGTGCGCTGGCTTACAGAATACGTTAACTCGTTACAGGGTAATGCATTCCCAAGCCTGTATTACTTCGCGAGGAACGGGAAGATGCTGTAGGCCATCGCTTCCCCACGCGAAGTCTACCGGAAAATGTGTACTGAATCAGAATATTTGCCGCTCAAGCTGCTTACGGGTAGAGCATTGCTGCTAAAACGCGGAGCACGCCTTTTCTGACGCGTTTTCTGAACTGCTGAACTGAATGCCACTCCGCAGAATCACGAAACATTCATTGTGAACCGGGCCTCGCAGCCACGGCACCCGTGCCGGTTTTCGAGCGTCAGTGAACCGCCGTGGGCTTCCGCGATCTGTCGGCACAGGACCAGACCGATTCCCGAGCCTCCTGGCTTGGTGGTGAAAAATGGGACGAACAGATTGGTGGTGTTCGAAAGTCCTGTGCCGTCGTCAATGATCGAAAGCTGAACTCGCGACCGCTCGAGCGACCACTTGACCAGAACTTCTCCGCCGATTTCGAGCACAGCTTCGGCGGCATTGCGGATTAAATTGATCAATAGTTGTTCGAGTTGATCCCGGTCAGCAGAGATCGTCACTGGCGGGCCTTCGACCACTTGCACTCGCACGCGGGTCTCAAGTTCAGCGACGCGGCGAACCAGTTCGCGGAGGTCGACGGGCGCCAACGTTGGCTGCGGCAACCTTGCCAGCCGCGCATAAGCAGCCATGAAACGGCCGAGAGCTTCGGTGCGCGATCGAATGATCGCGAGTCCCTGACGAAGATCGTCCAGAACAATGTCTATTTTCGACGAAGGTGGCGTATCGATTTGCGCGCGCTGCAGATTGCTCTCCATGCTTTGCGCGACGGACTGAATGGGCGCGAGTGAATTATTGAGTTCATGGCCGAGGACGCGGATCAGCCGCTGCCAGGCTTGACGTTCTTCTTCCCGCAAAGTGCGGCTCAGATCACTCAGCACGATCAGGTCGTGAGGAAGGCCGTCCTGACGAAAAGAGCCGCGGCGCAATCCCCAACGGCCAACGCCACCCGGAAAACTCAGTTCCACGGTGCGGGCCGATTCTCCTTCGATGCAGCCAGCGAGGCCGAGTTCGGCTGCGGTGAAACCGAGAAGCCTTTCGGAAGGACGAGCCAAGAGGCGTTCTCCGGCGCGATTAACGAGTTTCAGGGTGTGAGAGTTGTCAAAGGTAAAGATGGCAACGTCAATTTCTTCGATGACGGTGCGCAGAAGCGCCGCAGCTTCCAGAGCGCCCAAGCGCTGTTCGCGCAGGGTTTGGCTCAGTGCGTTCACTTCGATCATGACTTCGCCGAGGGCGTCGTCGCTGCGGGCACCGCGAGCGCGGATGGAAAAATCTTCTTCACGCATGGCGGCAAGCAGATTGGAAAGAGTTTGCAGGGAAAAAACGACGCGATGCCGCAGCGAAATTGCAAACCCGAGCCAAAAAATAATGATGAGGACGGTGAGCGTCCAGGCAGTTTGCGAAGAATAATCGCCGAACCAAAGCAAAAGGATGGCGATCAGGGACCCTGGCAAGCCCGCCGCCAGCGCCAATAGCTGGATGCGATGCTCGTAGGTAAGAGACCTCATTCGAGTCCGTGCTTTTGCAGGCGTCGGTACATGGCGCTTCTGCTCAAACCGAGAGCCTTCGCCGCGTGGCTGACGTTGCCTGCATGGCGACCCAACGTGCGCTGGATCAGATGGCGTTCGACTTCTTCAAGACTCATGTCTTCGAGCCGCGCAGTGCCACTGGATGGATTTGATCGCAGGCCGAGATCAGAACTACGAACGAACTGGCCGGTGGAAAGCAGAACGCCGCGCTCGACGGCATGGTCCAGTTCGCGCACGTTGCCAGGCCACGGATGTTCTTGAAGCGCCTCCAGCGCCGCGGGCTCGAATCCAGCGAGATTCTTACGATAACGCTGGGCGTAGCCGCGGAGAAAGTGAACGGCAAGCGGCTGCACGTCGTCGCGACGTTCACGCAGAGGTGGAAGATGAATCTCAATTGTGTTGAGGCGAAAAAGTAAGTCCTGACGAAAGCGTCCTGCCTCCGCTTCGGCGTTTATGTCGGCATTTGTGGCAGCGATCACACGCGCGCTAACGCGGCGGGTGTGCGAGGATCCAACGCGTTCTAATTCGCCCGTTTCCAGGACGCGCAGGAGCTTGGCTTGCAGGTTGAGGGGAACATTCGCGATCTCATCGAGAAAAAGCGTGCTGCCATCAGCAAGCTCGAAGCGGCCGATGCGGTCAGAGCGGGCGTCAGTGAAGGCGCCTTTTACATGGCCAAAGAGCTCGCTTTCGAAGATGCCTTCGGAAAGTCCTCCTGCGTTGACCGTGACCATGGCTTTGCCGGCGCGGGACGATAACGCATGGAGGGTTTGCGCGACGACTTCTTTACCAGTGCCGTGCTCTCCAGTGATGAGAACATTGGCGTCGGAAGGCCCGATGCGCGCAATCAGCTCAAGGACCGGCTGCATGGTTGCGGATTCGGCGATCAGAGTGGGGCGAGATTCGGCGCGAAGCAGGCGATTCTCCGCTTCGAGACGAGAAGCATGACGCAGAGCTTGCCGAAGATCGATTTGAGTACGCAGAATGCTTAGCAGCCGTGTGTTTTCCCAGGGCTTCTGCAGAAAGTCGCGTGCGCCACGACGCATTGCTTCAACAGCGACTTCTATGCTGCTCCAGGCAGTCATCACGACGACGGGAAGACTACTGTCAACAATCTGGATTCGGCTGAGGAGATCCAGTCCTTCTTGCCCGGAGGTGGTATCTCGCGTGTAGTTCAGGTCCATTAACACAGCATCGAATTCGCGGTTCTCGATTGCGGCAAGAGCTTCGGCGGGCGAAGAGGCGGGCTGCGTTTCATAGCCTTCGTTCTTTAGCAGAAGGCGCAATGCATCGCGAATGTCTGGCTGGTCATCCGCCAGCAGAACCCGATAGCGATGCGTATTGTCAGTTTTCATGAGAATAGGAGAGTCGCGTCATTTTACTGCGAACTACGAAACCGACGCAGCGGTTTGCATTCGTAAACGGCAGCGACGCTTTTGGCCCGACGGGACAGAATCATTCGTGCCGTAAGGCAACCATGGGGTCGAGGCGAGCCGCGCGGTAGACTGGCACGAAACCGGCAATGAGCCCTACCAGGAGCAACAGAGCGCTGGCTCCAACGAAGGTGAACGGATCATGGGGCTTTAGACCGAAGAGCAGCGAGCCAGCGCTGCGACCGACGGCCAGAGCGAGAACCACTCCAATCGCGACACCGCACACCAGCAACAGCAAGGTTTGCTGCAAGATTGTGCTGATGACATCTCTGCGGCTGGCGCCCAGGGCCATGCGGATGCCAATCTCGTTTCGTCGCGTGGCCACGATATACGAAATCACGCCGTACAGTCCTATCGCCGCGAGCACCGCCGCGAGCACCCCAAAAAAGCCGGAAAGAGCAGCCATCAAGCGGTCACGCAACAATCCATTCTGGATCATCTTGTCGAAGGCGTAAAAATTGATGTCGAGGTCAGGATGGACCTGGTTTGCCGCGTTTTTCACGCCCGCCAATAATCCTGCCATGGGCCCGTTCGAGCGAAGCAAGATCTGGGCGTCCGTGTCCGGATGGTCGTATTGCGTTGTGCACGTATAGATGATTGGTTCAGGTTCGTCACGCAGGGCAAAGTATTTTGAATTTTTCACCAGCCCAATAATTTCGTAAGGCGGGGTTATGGTTCGCATTCGTCCAATGCGGAAGGTCATTCCGACTGGATTGCGTCCACCGGCGAATTTGCGGGCAAACTCTTCGGTCACGATTGCTCGATACGGTGCACCGGCAACATCGTGCTCGTCAAAATCGCGTCCCGCGAGCATCGGCGTTTGCAGTGTTCGAAAAAAATCTGGACTAACGCGATTGAAGGCGGCCACCGGTCGCTCGCCTTTTGGCTCACCAGAACTGCCCAGCAAGAGATCGTGATTCTCGCCATTGCCGCTTAGAGGAACGATCTCCGCGATCGCCGCAGCGTCCACTTCGGGAATGGCCTTTACTTGATTCAAGAGCTCGCCGGCAAACGAAAGGCGGCGTTCGTTTGAAAGATTCAGAGCCGTAAAATCGATGTCTGCCACCAGAATGCCGTCCCGCCGGAAACCGGCATCCACTTTCGCAAGATTGTTCAGGCTGCCCGTAAACAGCAGCGCGCTCACCAACAGTGTCAGCGATAAAGCAATCTGAGACACCACCAGAATGCGCCGCAAGCTAAAGGGCGATCGCCCCTCTGTTGTCCCTCGGCCGCTCTCCTTTAGCACGACGCCAGGGGCCACACTGGTCGCGCGTAGCGCGGGCGCGAGCCCGAACAAAACACAGGTGGAACAGGCGAGAGCGGCTGAGAAGCCCAGAACACGCCAGTCGGTCCCGAGATCCACAAACAACGGATCGTTCTGCGTGCTCAAAAAGGCCACGAGAATCTGGCTGAGGCTGTGCGCCAACAAACCGCCCAGCGCTGCACCCATCCCTGCCAAGAGAAGATTTTCGGTGAACAATTGGCGAATTAATCTAGCTCGGCTCGCTCCGACCGCCATCCTCATGCCCATTTCTTTTTCGCGCGTGCTCGCTCGAGCCAGCATGAGGTTTGCGAGATTGGCAGAAGCAATCAGCAGCACCAGCGCCGCAAGACCAAGGAGAAACCACAAGGGGTTTTCGAAATCACGCCGCAAAGTCGAAGCGCCCGAATCGCCCGGAAATGCCCCGAGTACGTATCCACTGTAATGCTTGGCCTGGTCGGTATTGAAAGTCGGAGGTATGGTCGCTTCGAAAATTCCCGGCGAGATGGATCGCAACTGAAGCGCGGCTTGCTTGATGGTCCACCCGGGTTTCAACCGGCCCATTACCGAAAGCCACCAGCCGTCAGCCCGGTGCAGTTGGCTGTCTTCGCCGTCAATGATTGGCTCCGCGCAAAGCGGCACAGCCACATCAAAGTAACGCCCCACTTCCACACCATAAAAATCCGCCGGTGTGACGCCGACAATCTCAAAGGGATGCCGGTTGATCAGCAGCGTCTTGCCGATCGCGGAGTTCTCGCCTGCAAAGGTGTGCTTCCAGAACGAATAGCTGATAACAGCGCCAGGAGAGGCGCAATTCGGGCCATCGTCCGCAGTACTCAGCACACGGCCTAGAACAGGTTCGACGCCAAGTGTTTGGAAAAATTCGCCACTTACCCAAAGCCCCTGGACATTGTGAACCTCGCCGCTAGGTGAAATATTGAACAGATTGGGGCCCCAGGAAAAAACGCTTGAGAATGCCTGCTGCCGTGCGCGGATTTGTTCCCACTGGGCGTAGGTCAGGTCGGCGTTCCGTGACGTAAAGCTGCCGCTCGCTCCATTGCGGTGATCGATGTTGATCTTCGCGATTTGCTCTGGATTCTTTACCGGAAGCGTGCGCAGCCGCACCGCGTCCAGCAATTGAAAAATGGCGGTGTTTGCGCCGATACCCAGGGCAAGTGTAAGGACAGCAACCGCGGTGAACCCGGGAGATTTCTCCAGCATGCGAAGAGCATAACGCAGGTCTCGCCACAGCGTTTGCATCATCAGCTCCTATTTATATCGAAGTGCACCCATGGATCAACGCCGGTCGCTCGGCGGGCCGGAATAGAGTTGCGAAGCTCGCAGAACTCTTGAAGGATCACTACGCACCGCCCGCGGCTGTCGGCGTACTCTGATTGACGACCCAGCCGTCGCCCAACTGGATGATGCGATTTCCGTATGTCGCATTTTTCTCAGAATGCGTAACTTGAATGATTGTTGTTCCCTCTTCGTTCAGTTTCTTGAAAAGCTGCATGATCTCGTCGCCTTGTGCGGAATGGAGATTCCCTGTCGGCTCGTCAGCAAGAATAAGTTTCGGTCTTTGGATTACCGCGCGAGCCACTCCGACGAGTTGTTGCTGTCCGCCGGAGAGTTGGTTTGGGAACAGATCTTTTTTGCCGACAATGTTGAAACGATCCAGAGCGTCGCAGACCAGGCTGACGCGCTCTTTGTGCGGGATGTTCCTGTAAGACAGTGGAATCTCAAGGTTTTCGTACACGGTAAGATTGTCGATCAGGTGATAGCTCTGAAACACGAATCCGATATTGGCCTTGTGCAGCTCGTTGCGCTGCTTGACGCTGAGTTTGTGCACCGGCTGCTCGAGGAAAAAATATTCGCCGGACCATGCCCCGTCGAGCATTCCCAGGATGCTCAGCAGCGTGGATTTGCCGGCACCCGATGGACCCATGACGGTAACGAACTCGCCCGGCTCAAAATCAAGAGAGATGCGGCGAAGCACAAAATATTTTCCGCCAGCCAGGTCGTAGGATTTTTCGAGATTTCGGAGCCTAATCAGTGGTTCCATAATATGGTCCTCGCGATCACTCGTAGCGCAGGGCGCTCATGGGATCAATCCGCGTAGCGCGGCGTGCTGGGATGTAGCAGCCGAGCACGACCACAACAGCAAGAAGAATCGCGCCAGACGCGTAGCTGAAAAAGTCCGCGGCGCGTACGCCGTAGAGCAGGCTAGAAAGCAATCGCGCCAGCGCATACGAAGCCGGGAGGCCGATCGCCGTGCCGACAGCCAGAAGTTTCAACCCACCACCAAGGAAAAGACGGAGCACGTCGCGTGGCTGTGCACCCAGGGCCATACGCAGGCCAATTTCCTGAATTCGCTGCGTCACTGAGAATGCCATCACACCGGAAACGCCGATGGCCGACATGACCAGCGCCATCAGGCCCAACACACCCATCACAACAGCGACGTAAGCGAGTCCAAGGATCTGATCGGAAATCACGCGCTCGTAGGGGAGAATGTCGTAAACGGGCTGATCGGGATCGACGCTGGACAAGGCTGCTTTGACGGCAGGAATAATGGAGTGGAGATCAGCCGACGCTCGAATCGCGATGTAGGAACTGCCGTGCGGGTCCTGACGATAAGGAAAATAGATCGCACGAACAAGGTCACGCTCCCAAGGGCTATAGTCCACGTCCGCCACGACTCCAATTACAGTTACCCACGGGGTCTTTGAATCGTCGTCTCCGATTTTCAGACGACGGCCGAGAGCGCTGGTTCCTGGCCAGTAACGACGCGCCAGACTTTCACTGACAATCGCAGCGCGCGGCGAGTCCGCGGAGTCCCGCTCGGTGAATTCACGGCCTTCCATCAAGCGGACACGTAGCAGCCGGAAATAATCAGGGCCAACCGAATTCCGTTCCGCTGTGCGCAGCTCACCCAATTGCCTCGGTTGGCCTTCGATACTGAATGCGGGAGTGTCATCCTCGTTGTCATAGGGAATCACGCTGGCGACAGTTGCGGAGTCGACTTCGTGCAGTTCTCGGATTCGCTCCAGAAAACGATCGTAGAATGCGGAGCGCTGGCTGGGAGTCGCATATTTTGACCCGGGAAGAGCCACGCGCATGGTGAGAACCGATTGGGGATCGGATTTGAAGTTCGATGCGAAGAGCGACCGTACTCCCTTGGACATCAGCGCGGCGCCCACAAGCAACACCAGCGAAAGAGCAATCTCCGCCACAATGAAGGCGTTGCGCAGGCGCGTACGGGAACGGCTGCTGCCGGCGCGCTGGCCAGCTCGCAGCATTTCGGAAGAGTCACTGTCCGATCCCTGGAACGCGGGAACCAACCCGGCGATAATTCCGGCTGCGCAGGCGACGCCGAGCGTATAAAGAAATACTTCGCGGTCGAGGCCCACCTTGTTCCAAGAAGGAATGTAGCGGGACACTTCCGGAGGCATGTTGCCGCGGAGCAGGGAGATTCCCCACGCGCCGAGTAGCAAGCCTGCAACGCTACCGCCCATACCTAGCAGGAGGCTTTCAATGAGCAACTGCCGGATCACTCGTCCCCGGCTTCCACCCAGTGCCCGCCGGATGGCCAGTTCGTTTTGTCGGGACGTACTGCGGACCAGCAATAGATTAGTGACATTGGCACACGCAATCAGGAGTACAAATCCAACGGCTCCGAGCATCAGGAGCATGTAGCTTCGGCCGTAACCGGCAACGAACTCGCCCAAATCTTGCACCGTGATACTCCATCCAGTCTCGGCTGCGGGATACAGAGATGGCATCCGTTGCTGGATCGCGTTCATTTCCGCTTGGGCTTGCCTCAGGAATACGCCAGTTTTCAGCCGCGCCAGCGGGTACACGTAGTGGGATTTGCGATCTTGTTTTTCCTCGGGACTAAATGCCAAGGGGATCCAAAGGTCCGTGCTCGCGGGAAATTTCACATCTTGATTCATGACCCCAACAACTTCGCATGGACGGCCATCCAGCTTCACCGTTTTCCCCACAATTCGCGGATCACTGGCGAATTGCTGCGTCCACAGACCGTAACTGAGAATCACTCTTGCGTCTTGGCCAGGAATGTCTTCGCCTGCAACGAAACCCCGGCCCATCGCGGCACGAATGCCGAGCACGTCGAAGAAATCTGGCGTGACGCGGAAGCCCTGCGCCTTGACAGGCTCGCCAGCACCCGTGAGGTTCACATTGGCCCATTCGTACCCGGCTAAACCTACGAAAGAGCGGGCTTCCTTTTTCCAATCCAGGAAGTCAGCCGGGGACGCGGCGCTCCAGTCTTGTCCCTGCTGACCAGGCGCGCGATTCAAAACCATTACCAGTCGCTCTACTTCTGGAAATGAAACAGGTTTGCGCAGAAAAGTATTGGAGAGACTGAACGTAGCCGTATTCGCGCCAATTCCGAGTCCCAGGGTAAAAATCGCCACGAGAGTTATTCCTGGGTTCTTGGCCAACATCCGCAGACCAAAGCGAACGTCTTGGAAAATGGAGTGCATCTACGTATTCCTCCTGTAATCAGATTGCGACGCCAGCTTCCTTGGTTTCTTCAACGATACGGCCGTCAAACAGGCGAATCGTGCGTTCGGCAAAATGTGAGTAGCGTTCATCGTGCGTGACCATGCAGATTGTGGCGCCGTTGCGGTGCAGATCGCGCAACAGATCCATCACCGCTTCGCCATTTTTTGAATCCAGATTTCCAGTGGGCTCATCGGCCATCAAAATCAAAGGATCGCCGACCAAGGCGCGCGCCACGGCAACGCGCTGCTGTTGCCCGCCGGAAAGTTGCGACGGGTAATGCCGTACGCGATGAGCCATGCCCACACGCTGCAGTGCGTGCTCAACTTTTTGTTTACGTTCCGCTGAACTGGTGCCGCGATAAGTAAGCGGCAGTTCAACATTTTCGTAGACGGTCAGATCGCCAATCAAATTGAAAGCCTGAAAAATGAAGCCGATTTCGCGGTTGCGAATGCGAGTTCGCTCACTTGAGGTCAAGTTGGCGACCGGCTGTCCGTTCAGCAGGTAATTTCCTTCGCTGGGCGAATCCAGCAGCCCAAGAATGGACAATAGAGTGGATTTGCCGCAGCCGGACGGCCCGGAAATGGAGACATATTGTCCCTTGTGGATCTCCAGGTGAATTTCCTCCAGCGCATGCGTCTCCACCTCGTCCGTCAAGAAGACTTTTTTCACGCCTTCCATTTTGATCAGAACGTTGTTATTCGGTGACATCATTTTCTCTCCTGCCTTTTTCCTAGCCCAGCATTTAAAAACTGAAATTCATTCGCAGCGCAGTGCGGCCATCGGATCGATGCGCGTGGCTCGCCGCGCTGGGAGATAGCAGGCGAGAATCGCCGCCACCAAGAGCACGACAGCCACAGCTCCGACCGATGCAAAATCAATCGCGCTGACCTGATACAAAACGGACCTCATGGCGTGCCCGACAAAGTAAGTTCCACCCAGGCCCAAAAGCAATCCGGAAAGCGCAAGCAGCATGCCTTCTTTCAGCACCAAAAGAAGCACTTGCCTGGAGCCTGCGCCCACTGCCATGCGTAATCCGATTTCCTGTGTTCGCTGCGCAACCGCGAAAGACATCACCCCATAAATTCCGATCGCCGCCAGCACCAGCGCCACGCCCGCAAAACCCGCGAATAGCAGGGTCACGAAACGATCGCCTCCCAGCGCCTCATCTACAACTTGATCCATCGTCCGCACCTGATCCATTGCCAAATCGGGATCCACCGATCTCACCTCCGCGGCGATGCTCTGCGTCATGCTCGCGGGATCGCCGCTCGTGCGCACGCTCACGCGCACCCACGGTAATGGACTCTGCCAAAACGGAGCCGAAATTTCCGGTGAGCTTTCTCGTCGCACGCTACGGTTGTGTACGTCGCGATACACGCCAACGATGTTCCACTCCACCGGAGGCCCCATCGTGCTCACTCCCAACCGCCGAACCACGACGCGCTGTTTCAACGGGTCCATGCTCGAGAGATACCTCTTCACGAATGTTTCATTCACCATGGCGACCGGAAGACTGCCGGCGTTGTCTTGTTCCGTAAAGCTCCGCCCCGTCATGATCTGTATCCCAAAGGTGGGGAAATAATCGGGGCTGACCAGCGTGAATCCCGCGTTAGGAAGCGCCGAAGGATCGGCGGCAGGCTGTCCTGCGATACTGAAATTCATCCCCCATCCCGTCCACTGAATCGGGGTGGCATTGGAAATCGTCGCCGACGAAATCCCCGGCAGCGCCGAGATCTTCGCCAGCAACGGGCGATAAAACGCCGTGACCTGCTCAGGCCGCCGGAAACGATCGAAGCTTACCGGCAACGCAAACGTGAGCACATGATCCTGTCGAAACCCCAGGTCCACGCGCGTCAACTTCCAGAAGCTGTGAATGAGGAGTCCCGCGCCGGCAAGCAGCGTCAGTGCCAGGGCAAATTCAGCGATGACTAAACCTCGCCGCAATCCATGGCGGCTCGCGCCGCCCGATCGCCCGCCCTCTTTCAGTGTGTCGTTCAGGTTCCACTGCGACGTCTGCCATGCGGGCGCGCACCCGCACAAGACTCCCGCCATGATCGTCGCCGCCATACTGAACAGCAGCACCGGCACATTCAAGCGAATGTCCGCCTCTGTCGGTATCGAAAACTCCGGCAGCAACACCACGATCACTCTCAGCAACATCCCTGCCAGCGCCACTCCCAAAGCTCCGCCGATCAATGCCAGCGCCAGGCTCTCCGAAATAAATTGCGCGAAGAGCTGCCCGCGCGTCGCCCCCAGCGAAACACGGAGCACCGCCTCCTTCTTTCGAACGGTCCCGCGCACCAGCAACAGATTCGCCACGTTCACGCACGCGATCAGCAGCACAAATCCCACCGCCCCCATCAGCAGCCACAAGTCCTTGATCGTGTCGCGGCTCGTGAAATCATTCTTCAGCGGTTCCACTTTCACGCCCCAACCCTTGTTCGAGACGGGATATGTCTCCGCAACGCGCCGCGCCACGTTGTTCATGTCGGCGTTCGCCTGCTGCAGCGTAACTCCCGGTTTCAGCCTTCCCATCACCGTCATCCAATGACGCTCGTGGGTGATGTGATCCGGCCTTAGCGCCATGGGCACAAACAGTTGCGCTTCGTAGCGATCGGGCATTCCCGCGGCCAGCACGCCAACGACAACGTAAGTCTCGGCATTCAGCCGCACCTTCCGCCCCAGGATCGCCACATCGCTGCCAAAACGCTCTCGCCACAAACGATTTGTCAGGATCACGACATGTTCCTTACCGGGGTCTCCTTCTTCGTCGACAAAATCGCGGCCTTTTGAGAGCGGTATCCCCTGCATATCGAAAAAACCCGGCGACATGACGCGAGCCTGCAAAGTTTGCGGATGGCCGTCGATCGACAAGCTAAACGTTGCCTCGTCCCACGCAACCATTTTCTGAAACACCGAATTCTGCTGTTTCCAGTCCGAAAAATCACCCGGCGACACAACATTTCGCCCAGCATCGTCCGACCATACCATCACCAACTGCTCGGGATGCGGCATCGGCAGCGGTGCCAGCAACGCCCCATACACCACGCTGAAAATCGCGGTGTTAGCCCCAATTCCCAATGCCAAAGTCAAAACGGCGACGGCAGTGAAGCCGGGATTCTTTCCCAGCATTCGCAGGCTGAAGCGCACGTTCTGCCAAAGTTTCGACATCAACATCTCCTACTCATATCGCAATGCCACTAGCGGATCGACTCGCGTCGCGCGCCGCGCGGGGAAGTAGCACGCGGCCAAGGAAACCAGAATCAGCAGCAGAGCAACACCCACAAAGGTCGGCGGATCTGTTGGGCTAACACCAAACAGTTGGGACTGCATCCACCGAGTCAGCGCGAATGCTCCGGCTATTCCTATAACAACGCCAACTGCCGCGGTCGCCGTCGCCTGTCCAAGTACCATCCCCAAAACTCCTCTAGAAGAGGCACCCAGCGCCATGCGTACGCCGATTTCGCGGGTCCGCTGCGCGACGGAATAGGCCATCACGCCAAACACCCCTGCCGTTGCGAGCAGCAGCGCGGTGATTCCGAAGAATCCGATGAGAATGACGTTGAATTTCCGCGAGCCGAGCGAGGCGGAATAGACTTGCGAAAGCGTCTGGAACTTCGCCGGAATCTCTGGGTTGAGATCCTGCAGGATTCCACGCGCTGCGGATGTGAGCAGGCGCGTGTCGGCATCGCTCAACATCGTTAATGAGATCGCCGGGCGCGGCCGCTGGAACAAATTGACGTAAGCGGTGGGACGCGGTGGCGCATCGAGGCCATATTCGTGAGTGTCACCAACGATCCCGACGATGTTGAGCAAACGCAAGTCGCCATCCATGTTTCCAAACTCAATCGTGTGACCGATCGGATCCTGATTGGGCCACCGCTCGCGCGCAAGCGATTCGCTGATCACGGCGACGTGCGGAGAATCCGGGCCGTCGCGCTCGTCAAAGATTCGACCTCGAATCAGCGGAATCCCGAGAGCCTTGAAGTATCCGTCCGTGGCGACGCAGAAATCCGCAATTCCTATACGTTCTTTTTGCTGGAACAACGAAGCAAAAGCATCCGTGGTTTTGGGCATCTCAGTTTGCGTCATCAGCAGAAACATTCCATCGGGAAGGCCGCCATCCACCAGTGGCAGGCCGCTGGTTGCGCCAACCTGGCGGACGCCCGGGATTTGTTTGAGCCGGGCGATTAGGTTTGAAAAGAAGCGTGTCTGGCTCGCCTTTGCGCTCGGATCTTCCACCCAGGGAAGCGAGACGTCCATCGTGACAATTTTATCCACGCGGAAACCGGGATCTACCTCGAGCACTTTCACCAGGCTGCGCCCGAGCAATCCCGCTCCGACCACCAGAACCAATGTGATCGCGATCTGCGCCGCCACGATTGCCCGGCCAACGCCCTGGCCGTGTCGCGAACTCGCTGGTCCACGGCCACCTTCCGCAAAGCCCTTCCGCGGATCCCCGGAAGTCGCGCGGATGGCGGTGAACGCTCCGAGGCCGACGGCAACCGCCGAGGAAAGGAGGAACGCGAACGCAAGTACTGGAATACTGATCGAGACGCTGTCCAGCCGTGGCAGATTTTCCGGCGCCAGCGCCACTAAGCCTGCCACACCCCAGCGCGCTGCCAGGACGCCAAGGCCTCCGCCAGCCAGCGAAAGCAGGAACGATTCCGTAAGGAATTGCCGGACCAGCCGTCCGCGCGCCGCACCGAGCGCGCAGCGAATGGCAAGCTCGCGCACCCTAACCGACGCTTGTGCCAGCAGCAAATTCGCCACGTTCGCGCACGCTACCAGCAGCAGAAATCCGACCGCGCCGAGCAGCACCAGCAGGGGCGAGCGAGCTTCGCCCGTGATCGAGTCTTGGAGTGGGATGACAATTCCGTCTTTGAGGAGATAATCTCCTTGTTCGCTCGAAGCATCATGAATGTGCCGGGCTATCGCGGCGATCTCTTGATTCGCTTGCTTGACAGTCACACCGTCACGGAGCCGCCCAACCGCATTGTAGTTGTGCGACGTCCTGCTTGGGTTTTCGCCGTCTAAATCCGCTGGCAGCCACAAATCCACTTCCGGTGGGAACCGAAATCCTTCCGGCAGCACGCCGATCACGGAATAGACCCCGGCATCGATCTTCAGGTGCGCTTGCGAGAGATCCCGCGGTGAGCCGAGATGCTGCCTCCAATATCCATAGCTGACCAGAACGGTACGACCAGCTCCCTTTTTTGCATCGTTAGCGCTGAAATCCCTTCCCAAGATCGGCTGAATACTGAAAACCTTGAGAAAATCGGGCGAGACGCCTGCAACCGTCGTGCGCGTAGGCTGCGAACCTCCCGAAACCGACGCAATGCCCTCATTGTATTTCGCAATCGCTTGGAAGCTGCGACTTTGATCGCGAAAGTCATCGAAGTTCGGATCAGCAATTCGCGACGGCCTGCCCTTCGAGGTGATCTCAGAGACGGCCATGATCCGGTTCGAATCGGGATACGGCAGTGGACGCAACAGCACGCCGTAAACCACACTGAAAATCGCCGTCGTCGCGCCAACACCCAGTGCCAGTGTCAGGACTGCGACAGCAGTCAAGCCGGGATTCTTTCCCAACATTCTCAGCCCGTATCGCACGTCCTGCCAGAGTGTTTGCATCAGCTGCTCCTACTCATAGCGCAGCGCCACTAGCGGATCGACTCGCGTGGCCCGCCGCGCCGGAATCCAACACGCCACCAAGGCCACTACAACTAACAACGTCGCCACTCCAAAAAACGTTAGGGGATCGGTTGCGCTTACGCCGAAAAGGATGTTGACCATCAGGCGCGTGAGTCCAAGCGCGACAGCGATGCCGATGGCGACGCCTATCAAGGCCATCTTCATGCCTTCGCCAAGCATGAGACGCAAAACATCACGCTGCTGCGCGCCGAGAGCTATGCGAATGCCGATCTCATTGGTGCGCTGGCCCACCACGTAAGAAATCACGCCGTATATGCCAATGCTCGACAGGAGAAGGGCCAGTCCGGCGAAAACGGCGAGCAAAACCATCGTAAAACGGCGCGCGGCCATCGAATCCCCTACGACTTCTTCGAGCGACTTGGCGTCGAAGAGCACGTTCTCGCCGTTCATTTTTTCGACGGCATCTCGAATGACCGGGAGCATTCTCTCGGCCGGTCCCTTTATTCGAGCAACTACCTGCGAATAAGGTGGTCCGCTCCAAAACCGATCTGGGATTTGCGTAAACGGCATATATGCTTGCGCTAAGATCGGGTGCTGGGAATCACCATCCGTATCCAGGCCCCAATGCTTGACGTGCCCAACAATGCCGATAATCTCCGGCTCTGTGTTCAGGATGCCCACATGAATTCGCTTGCCCATGGGATCTTGCTTCGGAAAATATTCGCGCGCGAAGTCTTCATCGATGACAATCACTGGCGGCGCATGTTCGGCGTCCAGCTTGGTAAAAAATCGTCCACGATGCAGAGGAATTTGCATCGCGCTCAGGTATCCTGGCTGTGTCCCGTAATAGAGAAACTGCTTCATTTCGCTTTCGTTGGCGGGTTTGGGCTGGCCTTCGAGCCAAAAAGGAAATTCGCTGTCGCCGGTCAGGGGTAGAGAGCCACCGGTGGAGGCTACCGCTTCCACGCCCGGGACATTCTGCAGCGTGTCATCCAATTGGCGAAGTGCGGATCGCGCGGTGGCTGCGTTAACGCCGAGAGAGGGTGACAACGACACGGAGAAGGTCACTACGCCGCGAGGATTGAAACCAGGATTCACACTCCACAGGTCAACCAGGCTGCGGATCATTAACCCGGCACCAATCAGAAGGACCAGCGCCATGGCCATCTCGATGACCACAAATACGCCTTGGGCGCGGTGATGCGCGCCACTTCCTCCCCGGCCGCCTTCCTTCAAACTATGCTGGAGATTTGGGCGCGACGTTTTGAGCGCTGGCGCGAGGCCAAAGATTACGCCTGCCAAAATGGAAATGACGAAGGTGAAGAAAAGAACGCGAGCATCCAGAGCGACGCTTTGAGCCCGCGGGAGGGTTTCCGGAAGAGCGCGCAGCGCCGCCTGGGTTCCCCAACCTGCCAATAACAAACCGAGTGCGCCCCCAGCCAAGCCGATCAGGATACTCTCCGTAAGCAACTGCCGAATGACGCGAGACTGGCCCGCTCCGAGAGCGGATCGAACGGCAAATTCATGGGTGCGGTTCGTCGAGCGGGCTAATTGAAGGTTCGCAACGTTTACGCACGCGATGAGCAACACAAATCCAACCGCTGCGAGCAGGACCAACAGAAACGGTTCGACATCGCCAACGATATCTTTCTTGAGCGGGATCAAGGTTATGCCCGCACCTTTGTCCGCGTCCGGATAGGTCACGGCAAGAGTAGTCGCAATTTGATCCATGTCGGCGTGGGCAGCGGTGAGGGTCACGCCGGGTCTTAGACGGCCAATCGCGCGTGTCCCTTCGTGCACGTCGCGTTCCTGAAAGCTTGGATCCGTGAATTGCCCGACGGGAATAAAGACATTCTTGGCTCGATCATAATTCGCATCTTGAAAATAAAAATTCGCAGGCAGGACGCCAACCACGGTGTAGGCCACGCCATTCATGGTGATTCTCTTTCCGACAATGTCTGGCGCAGAACCGAACTTGCGTTGCCACAGGCCCGCGCTAAGAATCGCGACAGGCGCCGTGCCGAGCCGGTCTTCTTGTGGTGTGAACAGGCGTCCACGGGCTGGAGTTACGCCAAGAATCTCGAAGAAACCGGCAGAAACCATGCCAATGCGCACGCGCTCTGGCTCTCCGCTTCCGGTCATACTGAAATCGTCGCTGCGATAAGCTGCGATGGATGAAAATGTGGAATTGGCGCGCTGCCAATCGAGGAAATTCGGATAAGAAATCGAGGATCTCTCGAAACTTGCTGTTTTCTCGGAGATAGCGACGATCCTATCGGGCTGTGGATAGGGTAATGGCCGGAGAAGAACACCGTTGACCACGGAAAAGAGGGCTGTGTTCGTGCCAATACCAAGCGCTAACGTCAGAATCGCTATCGCCGCGAAGCTGGGATTTTTGCCCAACACTCGCAAGCTGTAGCGCACGTCCTGCCAAAGTGTTTCCATCAAGCTCTCCTACTCATAGCGCCCCTACTCATATCGCAATGCCACCAGCGGATCGACCTGGGTCGCCCGCCGCGCCGGAATCCAGCATGCCGCAAGCGCTACCGCCGCGATTAGTCCAAGTCCCAGCATGTAGGCCGAAGGATTCCCGGCCTTAACACCAAACAGCAATGATTCACTAAGGCGACCCAGGGCATAGGCCAGCGGCACTCCGACGGTTACTCCAGCGATCACCATTGCGCCAACTTCCTTGGCAATCAGCCACCGCACATCGCCGGCTTTCGCGCCAAGCGCCATGCGAATCCCAATCTCCCTCGTGCGTTGCACCACCAGATAAGCCAGGACGCCGTAAATGCCCAGAGCCGACAACAGCGCTGCCAAGGCGGCGAAGGTCGCTGAGAGAACCGCCACCATCCTTGCCGGAAACAAATCTTCTTCCACCACGCGTTCCATGGTTTTGACGTTGTCGACAGGCAGGGTCGCATCGAGCTGGCGGACTTGACTCTGCAATTCAGGGCCAAGCAGCAGAGGATCCCGGATGGAACTTACGTAAAAGGTCATGCCCGACAGCTTGGATCTCTGCGAATACGGGAGGTAAACGTACGGATTCGGTGTCACGCTTCGCACGTGGTCCTGCTTTACATCCTTGACAACGCCGACGATTTCAATGTCCGGCTTGACCTTGCTGCCACCTCCGAAGGCGAAATGCATCCCGAGCGGATTGCGTCCGGGGAAAAAGCGCTTAACCATCGCTTCGCTTGCCACTGCGATTTTAGGGCTCGTCGCGCCGTCGGCGTCGGTAAATTCACGACCGGACAACAGGGGTATTCCCAGCGTCGAAAAGTAGGCTGAGCTGACAGACACATAGTTTACATCCCGAAGATCCTCGGGAAGCTGTATGCCCCCCTCGGCGGTGATGTTGGCGCCTTCATCGTCGCCGGTGAGCGCGGCAATTTCGGCCGTGCCGACGGAGCGCACACCAGGTAAGGAAGCGACACGGGCACGCAACTGATCGACTAGCGCAATGCTGCGTTGCGTGCTGTATCTATTGAGAGCGGGCGCGATCGAAAAGGAGATCACATTTTCAGTTCTGAGCCCGAGATCGAGGTTGCGCAAATTCCACAGAGTGTGAACGAACAGCGCCGCTCCTGCGAGAAGCAACATCGTGAACGCGACTTGCCCGGCAACCAGTGTCTTACGAAAGCGAACGTGGGAAACGCTGGCCGAGGATGTCGATCCCTGATCCTTGATCGTCTCCGAGACCGAGGACCGCGTGACGCGAAACGCGGAAACGATTCCAAAGAAAATTCCTGAGAGCAAACTGGTCCCCACAGCAAAGACCAGAACCGTAGAATCGAGATGCGGCGTAAGTCCTTGAATCCCCTCGTTCGCAACAACAATCGGCGTTAGTACGCCAATCAGCCACGAGCCGAGAACCACGCCCAGTGACCCGCCGACGAACGCGCATAACAGGCTCTCCACGAGGAGTTGACGAATGATTCTTCCGCGGCTCGCTCCGAGCGCCTCGCGAATGGCAAATTCGCGCTGCCGTGCCGCGCCTCGAGCCAACAGCAGGTTCGCCACGTTGGTGCAAGCGATGAGCAGCACCAGCGCCACCATCGCGAAAAGCGTGACTAACTGGCCGCCGGTGTCGCGCTGCACCACCATGCGGCCGCGCGATCCGGAAGACAGGATGATTTTCTTGTTCAAGAACGCCTGCCGCTTCAGCTCATTCCAGCCGTTGATTTTTGGTAGTTGTTCTTCCAGCAGCGGGTGATATGCAGCATTCAAACTGGCAACAAGTTGCGGCTCAGAAACGCCTGCCCTGCGCCGCGCCAGCACCTTTAGCCAGTAGTCGTTCCATCCGTCGAGTGTGTTCTGGCCCAGAGTCATTTGTGGAGTCATCATCAGCGGCACGAAAACATCGGGAGATTTGCCTAATTGCGCGCCGGAGAACCCCGCGCGTGCAACCCCCACCACCGTCATTTCAACGTTGTTGATAAGCAGACTCTGGTTAAGGATGCTGCGATCTCTAGCAAAGTGCCGTGTCCAGTATGCGTGGCTCAGCACAACCACGGGATGCCCGCCGGGCACGCGGTCGTCGTCGAGGCTGAATACACGGCCGATCGCAGGCGGAACGCCGAGCGCTGCAAAATAATTCCCAGAGACGAGCTGGCCCGACCCATGCTCCGTTTGCCCGTGGCTGGAAATGCTCGCCGAAAAGGTATATTGGCCCAGCATGTTGCAAACGGTAGCGCTGTTTTCTCTCAATGCCTTGTACATCGGATAAGAGAAGGACTCTGTCTCGTCACCATCGTCCGATACATGCCCAGTAACTGGCCCTGGAGCGTGAAGCACAACCAATTCATTGGGATTTTGCACCGGGAGTTGCCGCAACAGAATCTGGTTCATCAAGGAAAAAATTGCCGTGTTCGCGCCAATGCCCAGCGCCAGGGTCAACACCACAATCGCGGTGAATCCCGGGTTCTTCGCCAGCATGCGAAGTCCATAGCGAAGATCCTGCATGAGTGTTTGCATCAGCGTCTCCTACTCATAGCGCAGTGCCACTAACGGATCGACGCGAGTAGCGCGCCGGGCGGGGATGTAGCAAGCCAGGATAGCGGCGGTCGCCAAAACCAGCGAGACACCACCGAAGATAAGCGGATCGTGAGCGCTGACTCCGAAGAGCAGGCTGGAAAGGACGCGCGTCGCTGCGAAAGCAGTCAGCATACCCAGCACCAGTCCAGCGATTGCCAGCCGCATTCCTTGACCCACCACGAGACCCAATATGCGACCCGTTTGCGCGCCCATGGCCATACGAATACCGATTTCGCGCGTTTGCTGATTCACCGAATAGGAGAGTACGCCGTAAACACCGACCACCGCGAGGATGAGCGCGAGCCCACCGAACACGGTCAGCAGAGCAGCACCCATTCGCGGCGCCCATAGCCCCTGATCGATCAATTCTCCGATGGTGTTGATGTTCGTTAGCGCGAGGTTTGTGTCTAGCGATTGAACTTGGCTGCGAACTGTGGCGATAACCGCTTCGGGCCGGCTGTTAGTGCGCACCTGCATGGTGACCGCAGGGGCATAGTCTTGGGTGAGTGGAAGGTAAGCCAACGGCTGAGGCTCTTCTCCAATGGCATTCACCACGGTATTGCGCGCGATACCAACGACCTCGCGCAGGGCGGTCTCTCCGAAGAAATGGAAGCGCTTCCCAACCGCGTTCTCATTTGGCCAGAATTGTTTGGCCATTGCTTCACTAATGATGGCGACTTGCTTGGTGCCTTTGCGATCTGCGTCAGTGAATTCGCGGCCTGATAGCAACGGAACGCGCAGTGTCTCAAAAAAATTCGGCGCGATGTCGTTGAGCTGGGTCAAGGTCCCACGATAGCCGGAAGCTTCATCTTGGCCTTCGGGGAACACGGTCCGCGCGAGTCCTCCGCCGAGCGGAAAATTGGAGGCGATGGTGGCCGACCGGACGCCGGGAGACGACTTGGCGCGATCGATGGCTGCGCGAAAATACTGCTGCCCACGGCCCTCCTCGTAATGCAAGGCTCCTAGGTCGAAAGCGAACACGAAGAGATTTTTCGACTCGAACCCTGGATCGACGCGTTGCGCGTTTTGCATGCTGCGAATAAATAAACCCGCTCCGACCAGCGCGACAAGCGCGAGCGCAATTTCCGTTACGACCAGAAGGCTACGGAACGGGTTTCTCGTCCAGCCCACGGTGCCTCCTCGTCCGCCAACTTTCAGCGCCTCGATCAGGTCTGGTTTCGCGGCCTTGATCGCGGGAGCCACCCCAATGAACACAGCGGTAAGAAGCGCCATTCCCAGCGTGAAGAAAAGCACGCGCGAATCAAATCCCAGGTCGATGTCTCCATCCAGGATGAAGGGCGGCCGGAAAGACCACAGCACTGCGCGGCCCCCATAGGCGATCACTAAGCCGACAACTCCCGAGAGGATCGCGAGCACCAGGCTTTCTGTGAGCAATTGCCGCATCACCCTGCCCTGGCTGGCTCCGAGCGCCGCTCTCAAGCCAATCTCTTTTTCTCGTCGAGCAGCTTGAGCCAGCAGCAAATTTGCCAGATTCACACATGCGATCAGAAGGACCAAACCCACGATTCCCATCATCAATCCACCGGCGAGCACGAACTGACTGCGATTGTTCACTCCTACAGCCGCCTCGGCGAGAGCTGTGAGCGCCACACTCCGGCTGGCGTTGTCTTTCGGAAATGCGCTCTCGAGATGAGATGCGATAGTCTTCAGCGAGGCTTCTGCTCCACCCAGACTAACGCCATCTTTTAGCCGGCCGATCACGACGGTGGCCAGAAACCTGCGGTCGTTAAAATTGTCTTTGAAGAAACCCGCCAGTACCTGGGAATACATACTGACGGGAATCCACACTTGTTCGGCGTTGCCGAAGGTAAAGGTACCTTTGAAGCCGTGGGGCGCCACACCTATCACCGTGTAAGGGGTTGCGTTCAGCGTGAGAATCTTGCCAACCACATTGGGATCAGATCCGAATTTATTGGTCCACAAGCTGTAGCTTACTACCGCGACATTGTTGCCGCCCGGCTTGGTATCCTCATCGGGCAGGAAGAAACGGCGCGCTGACCATTTGTCCGAAAATTTGCCTGGGTTCCGCGCCACCACTCCACGTCAATGGCAGGGGACCAACAAAGCATCCAACGCTGGCGAAAACCTGGTTTTCTCTGGCGTAATCCTGGAAATTCGGATACGACATGCTGAGCTTGGTGGTATTGGCAGTGGTGACTAACGTCTTACTGTCAATCGTATCCACTTCGACGAGACGCGTAATATTCTTGACGGGCAAGGGATTGAGGAGAATGGCATTCACAACGGTGAAGATAGTAGTATTGGCGCCGATTCCTAACGCCAGGGATAGCACAGCGACCGCTGCGAAGCCGGGATTTTTCCGCAACATTCGCAAGCTGTAACGCACGTCCTGCCAGAATGTGTGCATCAGCCCCTCCTATTCATAGCGCAGTGCCACTAACGGATCGATTTTCGTTGCCCGTCTCGCGGGAATCAGGCTAGCCACAAGCGCAACTGCGCAGGTTCCCATCACGGCCAGCACTAGAGCCAACGGATCGCTAGGCGCGAGGCCAAAAAGGAGCGAGCGCAGCAGCCTGGCTCCCGCAATTGCCAGTGGCAAACCCAAAAAAACTCCCACCACGCTTACACCCAAACTTTCGCGCAGCACCATCCACAAGACTTGCTGGCGTCTCGCGCCCAGCGCCATCCTCACTCCTATCTCCGAAGTTCTCCGCGTAACGCGATACGCCAATGTTCCATACAACCCTGTGGCTACTAAAATCGCGGCGAGCAAAGCGAAAAACATCGCCAGCCGCGCAAAAAGATGCTCTTGCGAAAAAGATGCCTCGAATTGCGCCTGCTGGGCCATCGGCTGAAGCGGCGCAAGGTCCGGTCCGAATTCGCGAACAACACGTTCAACTGAAGGCAGCAACGCGGCGAGATTGCCGTGTGCGCGGAGCTCAATCTGCATGGTCGAGATACCGGGTAGCTGCTGGTAAGGTACGTACGCCATGGGAGCTTCCGGCTCACGTACCCGTCTATATTTACTGTTTTGCGCGACGCCAACAATCGTGTACTGAGCGTCCGCTTCTCCACCAATGGCGAAGTGATGCCCCAGAGCTTGTCGCCCTGTCAAGAACCGTTCCACAAACGTTTGATTAACTATGGCGACTCTTGCAGCCTTCTCTGAATCCCGATTCGTGAAATCGCGTCCCTGCAGGATGGGAATATCCATCACGTGAAAAAACTCAGCGCCCACTGTGTTCCACCGAACCACACTGTCGCTGACTCTCTCGTGTGGCTGCACACCGTCCACAAGTGCAAGGCTGTTGTTACTCACTCCGGCACCCAGCCGGAGTTGCACAGCCGTCGCGGATTCCACGCCGGGAAGGATCCGCAATTGGTCCATCAACCGCTCGTAAAAGCGAATTACTTCTGTGTCGGTGCGCAAACTCGCTGGCGGGGTAATTCCGAACACCAGCAACCCTTTGGCACGCAGCCCCAGCTTCACATTTTCAAGATTCAGCAGCGTGCGTACTGCAAGCCCTGCGCCCAGCAGGAGCGCGAGGCACATTGCCATTTGCAGCGCCACTACAGCGCTACCAGTGCGAAAACCAAGACGACCTTTAATTGCATTTCCAGCAGCTGCGGCAAAACAAATCAATACCGTGAACAAGAGAACGGTGCCGTCTGGCGCAACGCTTGCTTCCAGTCCTGCCCACCGCCCTAGTGCTTGGCTTCCCCACACGGCGAGCATCCACCCGCCCGCTCCTCCCGCCACCACAAGGAGCAGGCTCTCGGCCAAGAGTTGCCGAAACAACCGCGCGTGACCTGCCCCGAGCGCTGTGCGCAGACTGAATTCCCGTTCCCGAACGGAATTTCGCGCGACCAGCAACATCGCCACGTTGCTACACGCAATGATCAAGACTACTCCAACGGTAAACATCAACGCGTGCAAGGGAGTTTCAAGAGAGTCTCGAAAGCCCGCGATCCCACGGGCAGGTGTGAAATAAATTTGCGCCGGCTCCTCACCCGAACGTGGCCCGGAGGTTCCCTGGTACGCCGCGCGTTGATATATCGGCTGCAATCGAGCCAGCGCTTGCGCTTCGCTCACGCCCGGAGCCAGTCGCCCGATCATCATCAGGAACCACCAGTCCGGTGAACCGTACAAAGCCGATTTATCCTGCGGCGAAAATCCCCAGGGCTTCAACTCCGCCACTGTCTGAAACGGAATCCACAGGTCGGTAGAGCCTCCCTCTTCCACCCCGGAAAAATTGCGCGCAGCAACTCCAACGATAGTGAACGCGACGCCTTTGACGTACAGGGTTTCGCCCAACACCGACGGGCTGCGTGCAAACCGCCGCGTCCAAAAGTTGTAACTCAGCACCGCAACTTGCGTGTGTCCCGACTCGTCCTCCGCTGTAAAGACTCTTCCTCGCAATGGCGGTACAACTAGCCCGGAAAAGAAATTTCCGCTGACCATATCCACATTCGCTTCTTCCGGGTTCTGGCCAAACCGCACAATCGTTTTGTTGAAGCTGAGCGGCACGAATGCCACTAGATCGAAAAACACTTCTCGTTGGGTGCGCATCGCCTCAAACGCTGGCTCAGAGAGCGAACGATCGCCATAACCGGTTTGTGAAGTTTCTAGCGGCTGGTTGCGGAAATGGATACAAACCAGGCGCTCGGCATTCGACACAGGAAGAAAACGGAGCAGCACCGCGTTCATCACGCTGAAAATCGCTGTGTTAGCGCCAATTCCGAGCGCCAGCGTCAGCACCGCAGTCAACGTAAATCCCGGATTCTTCGCCAGCATGCGAAGCCCGTAACGCACGTCCTGCCAGAGCGTTTGCATCAGCATCCTCGGCATCCTTTACTCATAACGAAGCGCCACCAACGGATCGACTTTGGTCGCCCTTCGCGCCGGAATCCAGCAGGCCAGGAACGAAACAGCGGCGAGCAATACCACTACTCCCACCAGCGTCAACGGATCCGTGGTGCTCACACCGAACAGCAGCGACTGCATGGTTCGAGTCAACGCGAATGACCCGCCGATTCCGATCGCCATGCCGACGATGGTGGTCCACATTCCCTGCCCGATCACCAGCCGGAGCACATCGCCGGCGATAGCTCCTAACGCCATGCGGACGCCGATTTCCCG
>WNFA01000200.1_pt1 | contig 46224 bp, 43 predicted proteins | sample 5400481 | NCBI WGS metagenome assembly WNFA01 (sample SAMN13153340, study PRJNA577476) | soil metagenome | isolation source: 120 cm saprolite under Douglas fir tree site 2 hole 1 replicate 2 | place: USA:California | collected 2015-04-18 | reverse complement strand
GACCCTCTACACCGGAGGCTCCGACGGCTTCGTTTCCTCCACCGCCGCTCCGATTGCTTCCGGGTGGAGCGAACCCAGTTCCCGGGCGGGACTTTCACCCGCAGTCGACCAGCGCCTTTTCACGGCGCACGTGCAATGGCGATTTGTCGCCAGTAATGCTTTTGAAGCCAGCGCCTCAGGGATTGCCACGGCAATGACCGGGGTGTGATCCGCGAGAAGCGAGACAGGCCATCGCCGGGCACTTGCAAAGTAGCGCGACGGGAAACCGCCGCGCCGCCAGCTCCTTACGACTGCTTCTCCATGGTGAAAGTGGTCGTGGTCTCGCGCTCCTTATCGGTATACTCAGCGTGGATCGACTTGCCATCGGAAGAAACGGTCATGCGGTACACCCCAACGATTTTCCCGTCCCGCTTGTCGGTCTCCTCAATCGTGTCGTTCCCGATCCGCTTCAGCGAAACCATCGTGTGGCCTGGGTCTCCCTGGATCGGATAGTCTTGACCGTCAAACTTCGCGTCATAGCTGTTGCCGTTCGGGTCTGACATCTTCAGTCCATCGGCTGTGCCCTGATAGGTCACGGTGAGCCCGTTGCTGGAGACGGTGTTTACCTTCGACGTGCGCCACGATCCCGACACCGCGTGGGAACCGGCTGGGCCTGGGCTCACCCGGGTGGACGTAACCTCCCCAGTCACCGGCTTGGTTCCGGTTGTATCCGTGAACTTGTCGTTCAGGGTATTTCCGTCAGCCGAGACCGTCTCCGTTTTGGCAGACATGACCTTCCCGTCTTTCTTTTGGATGATCTCGATCGAACTGGCATTTACGACGTGCACGGCGATCGTGTCATAGTACGGATGTCCCGTGGCTTTCTGATCGGTCCCGTCGGCTTTCACCGCGACCTTCGGGACGCAGGTCAGGCACTCATACACGTTGTTATTCAGCGAGTATTGGTCCGGCTTGGTGGGAAACTGGGCCGTGTCCAGTTTGGTCATCCAGGTCCCATCGAACGGGCTTTGAGCAAACAGTGTCGCCGATGCGAGCAGCACGAATGGTAACAGCAGTTTTTTCATAGGACACCTCTCCGTGTGAGATTCTGGCAGCCCAGCAGAAAGGTTCGGCCCCGATCACATTCCGTCGTAATGTGCTGGGCTGTCGGTTGAACGGCGCAATTCTAGCAATAAACCGTTGACCCGGTCCAGGAGATCGTTTATATCGCAATACACAGAGGGCATTGGGACTACGTAACTGTCGCAAGCAGGCAATTACACTCACTGAGGATTGGTTAGTTGCGATGTCGCGTCATTCACCCCGCTAGCCCATTTGACGAGAGTCGACCATAAGAATTACCATAGGCGAACAAATAGCGAATACGCCCTATGGACTCTCTTCCGCTCTTCGGGGAAACATGCGCTCATCCGAAACTTGTGGGCATCGCGCGGATCGCCGCCGAAGGCGAATCGCTGCGCGAGGGACACAACGTTGAATACTTTACGCTCGGGACGCGTTCGCTGCTCAGCCGGGTGGTGAGCGGACGCAATCTTCCGTTCACATGGGCGATCAATCCTTATCGTGGCTGCGAGTTTGCCTGCAAGTACTGCTACGCGCGCTATACCCATGAGTTCATGGAACTGCGGGACGGCGTGGACTTCGAACGAAAAATTTTCGTCAAGCAGCAAGCGGCGGAGTTGCTTCGGTCGGAGTTGAAAAAGGTCAAGCGTGAGGAGGAGATCGCGATTGGCACGGCGACTGATCCGTATCAGCCGGCGGAGCGGCGTTTCGAGATTACGCGGGCAATCCTCGAGGAACTGGCGCGGCACTCCGGGCTCGCGATTGGAATTGTGACCAAGTCGAACCTGGTGACACGCGATGTCGAGATTCTGCGGCGCGTGGGCGAGCACAACCGGATCTGCGTGAATATGACCGTGACCACGGTCGATGCAGACTTGGCGCGCAAGTTGGAGCCGCGGGCGCCACGTCCCGATCTGCGGCTGGAGGCGGTGCGTCAGTTGAATCTTGCGGGCGTCGACGCCGGCGTGATCTGCGCGCCGGTGCTGCCTGAGATCACGGACCGGCCGCGCGACCTTGAGGCTTTGGTAAAAGCGGTGAGTGAAGCGGGCGCGAAGTGGATCTTCGCCAATCCGCTATTCCTCAAGCCTTGCTCGGCCGCGGTATTCCTTCCGTTTCTCGAAGAAAATTTCCCTAACCTAGTGCAGCTTTACCGGACGCGTTATGCCGATCGGGCATTTCTGCCGAAGGGATACGGCCAGCGGCTGTCGCAATTGATGGCGGCCTTTCGGCAGAAATACGGAATCGGTAGCGAGTACGTGCGCGGCAGTCGCAGAGCGCATATGGAAGTCCAGCAGATGGAGTTGTTTTGAGATGCCTCGCAATTTAACGTTCATGCTTCGAGTACCTGCATCGGGGGCGGGCGGAGACGCCCGGCTCTCCACCAACAACTCTGCCAGCCTATAATGTTTGCTTCTCATGGCTTCCTTTGATCAGACTGCTCCACCACAATCCCGATTGAAGGGCCGCGTGCGCCAGTTCTGGTATCGGGTAAGCGAGGGGCTGGCCATTGACCAGCTCTGGTCGCAGTTTGAAAAAGACGCGCGGTCGAGCTATCGGCTCTACTCGGTGGGGCTGGACAATTTGGAGGCGCAACCGTCTCGAATCCGGCGGGGCCGTCAAATCGCCACGGCGCTGTTCTGGGCGATCCTGGAAAAGCTGACCCCGGCGCGGCGCGTGCTTCTGCTGGCGGCGTTGGTTCTGCTGTTCTTTCCCGCTGGCAGCTCTTCATACACCGACCATGCCGGGCATTCCGAGATCCATGAATTCGATTTGCACGTGTTGGGCGGAGTGCTGATGTTCGTCGTCCTGCTGCTGGAGCTGGCGGATCGCGTGGTGATGAAACGCGATCTGGAGATCGCCAAGGACATTCAGGCGTGGTTGTTGCCGGGCGCGCCGCTGCAGATTCCGGGATACCAGATTGCTTATGCGACGCGTCCGGCGAACACGGTCGCGGGCGATTACTACGATGTGATCCTGCGACCGGGGCGGGAGCCAAGCGCCGACCGCGTTCTGTTTGTGGTAGCGGATGTGGCGGGTAAGAGTATTCCCGCGGCGATGCTGATGGCGACCTTCCAGGCTAGTCTGCGGACGTTGTCGACGAGCGGCGTCACGCTGGCGGAATTGGTCGTCGGCGTGAATCGCTATGCCTGTTCGAACAGCCAAGGTGGAGTTCGCTTCACAACAGCCTTCTTTGCTGAGCTGGATCCGGCGACCGGAGACGTGGTTTATATCAACGCCGGGCACAACGTTCCGATTCTGCGGAAGACCTCGGGCGCAGTGGAGCGACTGGAGGCGGGAGGCATCCCGGTAGGGATTCTTCCGGAATCGCCCTATCAGGTGGGAACGACGCGTCTGGAGCGCGGTGAGTGGCTGGTGATTTTCACCGACGGGATCGTCGAAGCAGTGAATGGGAAAGATGAAGAATACGGCGAGCCGGAATTGATCCGGTTGGTGGATGGCGGGTCGGGGGCAGCTCCAGCGGAACTGCTGCGCCGCCTGCTGGCGGAGTTGGATAAGTACGTGGGCAACACTCCGCAACACGATGACATGACGTGTTTGCTGCTGAAGCGAACGTGAGGTCTAGCGCCGAGACGCCGAGGGCGCCGAGAAATGCCTATGCCGGCATGAGCTCGCGGTACATCTGGTGGAAGGCGTGGACGCCTTTTTCGTGCTTCACGCTGTAGCGGCCGCTGTGGTAGCTGCGGGAGTGGAGATTCTTCTGCACGATTTCGCAGATGTTGACGTCTTCGGCCTGAATCTCGTCGCTGAAGGCTAAAGCTTTGCGGGCAGCTTCGCTCCCCCAGATCTTCCTCCGGCAGATACCATTCAAAAATTGCCAGCGTGCGCTCGGGCCCGACCGGCAGGATGATGTTGAGCGAGACGTTATCGGGATAGCAGTTAAGCATCCAGTTGGGAAACACCCAGAAATAATCGGCGGTCAGGTCTTTTCCGGAATGCGGGCCGGTTTGCTGATACCGGCGCGGCGTGGCGTCTCCGGGCTGCGCACCGCGGATCGGGCTCCATTGGCGGACGTACTGGGGATAAGGCTCGACGGTGTAGGCGTTGTAGTTGATTTCACGATTGAGCGCAGGGTGGACGCTCGGCAGGTGGTAGCCCTCCAGATAATTGTCGACATAGGTCTTCCAGTTGCAGTTCATGTCGTAGGTGCGGCGCTCGGAAAACTTCATGCTGCCAAAGGCGAACTTCTCGGCTTGGACGGGCAGTTCGCCCAGACATTCGCGCAGCGGGCGGGCCTCGGCATCGAGATTGACGAAAATGAGGTTGGACCATTCTTCGACGCGAACCGGGACGAGCCCGAAGTCTTTGGGATTAAAATCTTCGACACCATCGAATTCGGGGGTGACGAGCAGAGCGCCGTCGAGGCGGTAGGTCCAGCCGTGGTAGCCGCAGCGGAAGAGTTTCCGGTTTCCGCAGCCGGAGGCGGGATTGCCGGCGCGATGCCGGCAGACGTTATAAAAGCAACGGAGAATGCCATCTTCGCCGCGGGCGATGAGGAGCGGCTCTCCGATGAGGTCGAAGGTAAAGTAGTCGCCGGGGCCCGCGGCCTGGTGCGCGTGGCCGACAACCTGCCAGGTGGAGGCGAAGAGCCTGGTCTTTTCGTCTTCGAAGGTCGCGGGGCTGAAATACAGGGGTGCGGGCAGAGTGGAAGCGCGCGCGATGTCGCGATCGGCGTTTAATTGAAGGTTCGGCATGGGCGAATCCGGCGAGCCCATTTTAGCGCAGAGGCGAAGCGTTCGGGCGCCGTGGTTCTTACCGCCGAGATGTGGGAAGCGCAGAGCAGACATTGTCGCGCGCTTGTAATTACTTTAGTGCCCATTGGGTGCCCCGCCAGGCTTCGTGCACCCCTTCAGAGGCTGGTACCCTAGCAGTAAGGACAAATCGCGCTCACGAAGCCGCACGATTACGCGCAAAATAGCAAGCTGTATAACCAGTTATATAACCAGTACAGGTGGAACTTGGAAGTGCATGTTGAATCGCGCTGACCCGATAAAAACGGTGCTTACTGTCGCGCTCCTCGCCATCGTGTTGGCACTTTCATTGAGCGCCGATTTTTACAACTCCTCCATGGTGGATGCATTTATGGCCATGGCTTTGGGAGGCGGTCTTGTCATATTGCTGGTGGTGCAGCCTTCCTGGATGAACTTCGCAAGCGTGGCTGTGTGCAGCCTCGTCTTGGCGGGACTCGACTATCGTCTCATGGGGTTCCAGCCCAAATTCATGGCTGCAGTTTCGTTTGCAGGATTGGGCGGCCTAGCGGTGCTGGGAGCACGAACGATATGGGCGCGTAAACAGGATCGCACGCTTTTTCTATATGCGTTTCTTCCCGCGGTTTTGTTTGTGGCTTCCGAATACATGGCATCGACTTTGCTGGACTATACGGAAATGCTGCATCCCAAAACGTTTGATCTTTATTTGTATTCTGTCGATTGCAGCCTCCGCGTCCAATTCAGTTTTCTGCTCGGACAAATGTTCGCGCGTTACCAGTGGCTCAGGTTCGCCGGCTTACTCTTCTACATCGCTTTGCCTCTGCCGCTGGCATTGGTCTATGCCGCCCACCTCCGCCTGAAAAATAAGAGCGCTTTCCCAGTAATGCTGGCTTTCCTGGTGACCGGTCCGCTGGGAGTGCTGTTCTACAACATGGTTCCTGCCAGCGGGCCAGTCCACATTTTTGGACAAGACTTTCCATGGCACCCCTTCTCGACGTCGCAAGCCATGCACATGGTATTGGCAACTGTGCCGCTCAAGGGTGCGCGAAACGCCATCCCGTCTTTGCACATGGCTTGGGCGCTGCTGGTATGGTGGAACTCCAAAGGACTCACCCGGTGGATACGGGTCATCGCCCTTGCCTTTGTGATTTTCACCGTCCTGGCAACCCTTGGAACGGGCGAACACTACTTCGTGGACTTGGTGGTCGCTTTTCCCTTCGCCGTGATGGTGCAAGGGTTATGTCTGTATCCTTTGCCGTTCAAATCTGGTTCGCGACGCGTAGCATTCTTGTTCGGTGCCTTTGCCAGTCTCGCCTGGATGGCGCTGATCAGCTTTGCAACGCCGCTTCTTTGGATTTCACCTGTCATCCCATGGGCAATGGTGATTGCCACAGTCTCCGTCTCCAGTTTAGTGATGCATCGCTTGCAGAACGCGGAGTTTACGAATGAGCCTGTCCAGGCGGTCGGAAGACAGAAAGCGGCTGACGCAAGCAAAGCCGGGGCGAGCGTTCTGCCCAATGCGGCGCTGGAGCCGATCGCAGTTCTTAGTCGCGAATCTTTCGTCTCCGAGTCGGAATCGTTGAATTCATGAGTTCGTCTTCCTCTGCCGCGGTAATGAAACGCCTCGAGCCATCGGGAGTCTCGGCTTGTTCCAATCTGTTTCATTCATTGGCGAAACGCACGCCGCTGTCGTGTCTGCTGTTGACCGCCGTTGTGCTTATGTTCTACAGCCCCGCAACTCACAACGGGTTCATCAACTATGACGACGACGGATATATCACAGCCAACCCTCATGTGAGAGCGGGGCTGACGTGGGCGACCGTGAAATGGGCTTTTACCACCTATGATCAGGGAAACTGGCATCCCCTGACCTGGCTTTCCCACGCTCTCGACTGTGAGCTCTTCGGTCTGAACCCCGCCGGACCTCACGGCATGAATGTACTGCTGCACGGGGCCAACGCTGTCCTTCTCTTTCTACTGCTCCTGAGCGCCACCGGATTCCGCTGGCGCAGCCTGATGGTCGCTGCTTTGTTTGCGCTTCATCCGATGAATGTCGAGTCCGTGGCCTGGGCGGCCGAGCGGAAGAACGTGTTGAGCATGTTGTTTTTTCTCCTCGCCTTGCATGCTTACATCTGGTACACGCGCCTGCCTGGGCTCCGCCGATACGCCGCAGTGGCCTTTTTCTTTGCGCTTGCGCTGCTCAGCAAGCCTCAAGTAATTGCGTTTCCATTTTTGCTCCTGCTCTGGGATTACTGGCCGCTTGGCCGGATCGGCGCTCCGCTTGTACCCGGCCCGACGGCGCACGGCGGGAATGCGCCCAAATTATCGAGCGGATGGCTGGTATTGGAAAAGCTGCCGCTCCTGCTGCTCTCCGTAGCGAGCGCAGTGGTAACGATGAAGGCCCAGAAAGCCGGACTCGCGGTCCAGACTTTTTCCCGGTACAGCCTGCTCTTGCGGCTGGAGACTGCCGTGATCTCGTATGTGCGCTACCTGGAGAAGGCGCTCTGGCCATCGCAACTGGCGGCGCTCTATCCGCACCCGGCCAAGCTTTATCCCGCCTGGCAGGTAGGCGCAGCGGTGGTCTTATTGCTGCTCATCAGCGCTTTGGTCGTCCGCCAGCGCGATCGACGGTATCTTGCGGTCGGATGGTTCTGGTTCCTGGGAAGCCTCGTCCCGATGATCGGGCTGGTGCAGGTGGGCTTTCAGGCGATGGCGGATCGCTACGCCTACATCCCGTTCATTGGCCTTTTTCTGATGATCACGTGGCTGGCAACCGACTGGGCTCGGTCTCGCCAAATCTCCGTTGGATGGCTTGCCATTCCCGCCGTTTGTTGTCTGCTGGCGCTGGGGACCCTCACCTACCGGCAAGTAGGCTATTGGCACGATACCTCGTCATTCTGGCTGCGCACATTAGCGCTCACTCAGGACAACTACGTCGCACAGAACAACCTGGGACAATTTCTGCTCAACCAGGGCAGAACCGAAGAGGCCGTCGCACACTTCCGCTCCGCTCTCGCCATCCGTCCCGACGGTCTGACCGCCAATCTGAATCTTGGCGCCTACGAGGATCGACGCGGCAATCTGCCAGCGGCCATCGAGCGATATGAGATGGTAGCTCACCACGCCGCCGACTTGGGCATGCGCGCTAGCGCCTATAGCAGTCTGGGGTTTGCCTATCGCGGAATGGGGCAGTCGACGAAAGCGAAGCAGTGTTTCGAAACGGCGCTGCAGTTGGAGCCCAATTGGGCCAGAGCAATGACCGGACTTGGCTTGATCGCCCAGGAAAATAGCGACCTGACGGAGGCCATTCGCCAGTACTCGCGTGCCGCGGCGGTGCAGCCCACCGATGTTGGGTACTTGCTGTTGGCACAGGCTTTGCGGCAGCAGGGACGATTGGATGAGGCCACGGCGATCTCGGAGCGCGTGGCTCGCCTCTCGCCAAATCCTGCGGAGGCGCAGAAAACAGTGGAGTCGTTCCTCTCGGGAAAGTAACCCGCGGTTACAAAATGGCTGCGAAAACGGACGGCTTCAACGGCCGGTGAAAGGGCCGATTTCGATGCCCGGCCCCCAACCCGTTCCCACAGCCTGGGGAAGGGCGCCTTAATACGAATCGCACTTACACCACTTGCTCCCAGGGCATCGGAAAGTGGAGGGAAGACTGACGCAAGAAAAGCAAAAGCCAGCGTTCCCCAAATGGGAGTTGCGGCATCTGACTGGCGGTTTGAGGTGTGATGAAGACGCAGGACGACTGGCAAAATTTGTCAATCTGGGTCTCTGAAAGTGTCATACTGGGAGGATCGCGGGTAACTGACGAGGTGACCATCCCGTACAGCACCGCTGAAAACATTGAGTTTTTGTCCAGAAGGACATCTGACTTCCGTCACTTGGGCCTCTGGCCCCTGGAGTGCGATAGTACAAGCGAGTTGGTCATCCAACCAAAACAGTCAAACGGAGACGAGGACAATTTAAATGCGGAAACAAAAGGGCTTCTCACTGATCGAATTGCTGATTGTGGTGGCGATCATCCTGATCATCGCCGCAATTGCTATACCGAACCTGCTGCGTGCGCGTATTGCGGCGAATGAGTCGTCCGCCGTGGCGTCGATTCGCACCATCAACACAGCGCAGATTTCATACAACTCCGCCTACCCGACGGTGGGCTTTGCCGCTCTGAGCGCTCTCTCAGGCAGCTGCACGGGCAACACTTTGCCGACTTCTGCGGCCGCTTGCTTAATCGATTCGCAGTTGGCGTCAGGCTCCAAGAGCGGTTACACGTTCACTTCGACCGCTTCGGGCGGCCCCCCGGCGTCGTCCTACGTAGCGTTCGCAAACCCGCAGACGCAGAACACAACGGGCGTGCGCTCCTTCTGCTCGGTAGCCGATGCTGTGGTGCGTTACACCACCGCTGCGCTGACCACCTGCGCCGGAACCGAGACCCCGCTCCAGTAAGATTGGATTTGGCAAAGTACCCGGGGGAGGGTACAAGCCGCAAAGAAGCAGAGGAGGAATCCTCTGCTTCTTTATTTTGGCCGCGGTTCTGATTTCCCGCCGCGAAGACTGCTGAGCGACTGACAAAACTTGACAGAGTGATCCACGAAAACTCTGCCCAAATTTTGTCGACATCCCGTAGGACATAGACCTCTGTCACTTGGGTCTCTGACCCTCGGAGTGAGATGTTAAACCTGTGATACCACCAGCAAGTTAGTCATTCAAACCAGACAACCAAACGGAGACGGGGACAATTTAAATGCGGAAACAAAAGGGCTTCTCATTGATCGAATTGCTGATTGTGGTGGCGATCATCCTGATCATCGCCGCAATTGCTATACCGAACCTGCTGCGTGCGCGGATTGCGGCGAATGAGTCGTCCGCCGTGGCGTCGATTCGCACAGTCAACACAGCTATGATTTCATATAACTCCGCCTACCCGACGGTAGGCTTTGCCGCTGACCTGCCCTCTCTCTCGGGCAGCTGCACGGGTAACACTTTGCCCACTTCCGCGGCCGCTTGCTTGATCGACTCGCAGTTGGCGTCGGGGTCGAAGAGCGGCTATTCTTTCGCGGCAGCGGGATCTGGTGGCCCCCCAGCCTCAACTTATTATGTGTACGCAAACCCGCTGACTCAGAACACTACGGGCGTGCGCTCCTTCTGCTCGGTCGCCGATGCTGTGGTGCGTTACACCACCGCTGCGCTTGCCACCTGCGCCGGAACCGAGACCCCGCTCCAGTAAGTTTGGCTCAATCTGGGGGAGGGTACAAGCCGCAAAGAAGCAGAGGAGAAATCCTCTGCTTTTTTTATTTTGGGCGTTTTCTTGCAAAGTGCTCATCCCCGCTCGGAATCCACTGACACAAAATGTCATTTTCGATGCGGAGGAGTGACGAACCCGGCGCAGAAGCGGACGGCGCCGCAAATTGCATTGCATTCTCAATGACTTAGTGTTCGTGGGGATGGACCGAGTCCGGCATGCAGAATGCAACAGCTTAAATGGAGCTGGTTCGGATGGGCTCATCCGGAATCGTAATCCGGGATCGGGACCAGGGAGACGCTATGCAGAAGAGAAGGACCAAGGGATTTTCTCTCATTGAACTGTTGATCGTAGTGGCCATCATTCTGATCATTGCCGCCATTGCGATACCCAGTTTTCTGCATTCGCGAATGGCGGCCAACGAATCGGCCGCAGTGGCCGCGCTCCGGACCTTGAACACGGCGCAGATCTCGTTCAATTCGGCGTATCCGACGGTCGGTTTTGCGAGCACCCTGGCCGTTTTGACTGACAGTGGCGCAGGTTGTGCACCACCGACTCCCACCAACGCCTGCCTGATTGATGCAAATCTGGCCGGGGGCCAAAGGAGCGGGTACTACTTCACGTTGACCAATGTAACCGGCACTCCGAACTCAACCTACAATGTTATTGCTGCGCCGATATTAGTGAACTATTCTGGAATCCGCTATTTCTGCTCCTACGCCGACGCGGTGGTGCGCGTGAGCACGGCGGCGATCACGACCTGCGACGGCTCGGTCCCTCCCCAAGAGTAACGCGAAGGGAGGCGGAAGAATTGGCGGACCCGCCTGGGTCCCCGTTGGACGTTTACCTTCGTAACTGCGCGAGCAGCTACCCGCCCCCAATCACGCAAGCATTGCTTATAATTCTCTTGATCAGATTCGATATGGAATTCCACGCAAGGGGCTTGGCATTGCGCGCATAGTCATGGCAGCGATTGAAATTCTCGACCTGGAAAAAAGCTATCTAGTCGGATTCTGGCGCAAACGGCCGAAACTTGCGCTGCGTCCGCTCCGCCTTACGATCGAAGAGGGAGAGGTGTTCGGCTTCCTCGGTCCGAACGGTGCGGGCAAGACCACTACCCTGAAGCTCCTGATGGGGCTGGTGTTCCCGACGGCGGGAACCGCGCGGATTCTGGGCATGGACATGGATGATCCGCGAGTGAAGTCCCAGATTGGATTTCTACCCGAGCAACCGTACTTCTACGATCATCTGAGCGCTCGAGAGCTGCTCAACTACTATGCGCAGCTTTCTGGAGTCCCGGCAAAAGGGCGCTCGGCGCGGGTCGAGCAGATGCTGGCACGGGTGGGACTGAGCGATTCAGCAGGGGTGCAGTTGCGGAAGTTCTCGAAGGGCATGTTGCAGCGGTTGGGGCTGGCGCAGGCCATCCTGCACGATCCGAAGCTGGTGTTTCTGGATGAGCCGATGTCGGGGCTGGACCCAATGGGGCGGCGCGAGGTCCGGGATCTGATCCAGCAACTGCGGCACGAAGGCAAGACAGTTTTCTTTTCGACGCACATTCTGTCGGATGCGGAAGCGCTTTGCGACCGGGTGGGCGTCATCCACCAGGGTAAGTTGCGCGGGGTTGGGGCGGTCGCGGAATTGACTTCGCAGACCCAAGGCAAAGTCGAGATTATTTTCTACTCACGCGCCGTGCCGGCGGGCCTCACGAGCCTCGGGGCTGAGGCGCGGCTCAGTGGCGACATGGTGAACGCGGTGTTGCCGGAAGAGCAGCAGGATGCGGCACTGGAAGTATTGCGGCGCGAACGCCTCAAACTGATTTCGCTGGCGCCGGTGCGTAGTTCGCTGGAGGAATACTACATCCAGAAAACGCGGCCCACCGAAGGCCAGAACGAAGAAGGCCGGAAAGAAGAAAGCCGGAAGGGGGTGGGCGTATGAACTCCGGGAGTACAAACGCTCGGATCGGTTATATCGCCTTCAACACTTTTCGCGAGGCGGTGCGCGACCGGGTTCTGTACAACCTGATCGCGTTCGCGCTGCTGCTTTCCGGAGCCGCCATTCTGGTGGGAGAAATTTCGATCGACATCGAGCGGCTGGTCGTGGTCAACCTGGGGCTGACGGCGGTGTCGCTGTTCGGAGTGGTGATCGCCATCTTCATCGGGATTGGCCTGGTTTCGAAAGAGATCGACAAACGTACGCTGTACACGGTGTTATCGCGCCCGGTTCGCCGATGGGAGTTCGTTGTAGGCAAGTTCTTTGGACTCACCGGAACGCTGGTGGTGAATACATTCCTCATGGCGATCGGCGTGTTTCTGGCGCTGCTCTACGTAGCACACCGATTCGAGAAGATGGACGTGTGGGTATTGGTCGCGCTGTATTTTATCGTGTTGCAGTTTCTGATTGTCTGCGCGCTGGCCCTGTTTTTCTCGTCCTTTTCGACGCCGCTGATGTCGGCAGTCTTCACCTTCGCACTGTTCGTGATCGGAAATCTGGCGGAGGATCTGCGGGGCTTTGCCAAAATCACGCAGGGGGTCGGGGGCTGGATCGCGACCTCCATCGCCTATCTGGTGCCGAATTTTTCCGCGTTGAACGTGATCAGCCAGGTGGCGCACGGCGACGCTGTGCCCGGACGCCTGATTCTGTATAACAGCGTGTACGCGGTGCTGTATTCGGCGATGGCCATCTCGGGAGCGGTACTGATTTTCCAGCGCCGGAATCTGAAATGAGCGGAATCTGAAATGAGAACGACTGCGACGCGGCGCGTAAACCTGGTGGCGACCACCGTGCTGTTGTTGTCTATGGCCGGCGGAATGGCGACGCTCCGCGCCATCGACCACATGCGGCGCGGATCGGTAGCGCAGGAAGCGCTCTACGTGCGCTCTTCAAAGGTGTTGCGGAGGATGAGCCTCGGCTACACCGGCCTGCTGGCCGACATTTATTGGACGCGCGCGGTGCAATATTTCGGGGAACAGCATCACAGCGGTTCCGGCGATTTCCGCTTGCTCGCGCCGCTGCTCGAAGTCACGACGGAACTGGATCCAAGACTTTTGCCAGCGTATCAGTTCGGGGCTAACTTTCTGGCTCCGAAACCGCCCAACGGCGCGGGATTGCCGGGGGCGTCGCTCTCGTTGATGAAGTACGGAATCGAGCACAATCCCGACCAGTGGCGGCTCTACTACAACCTGGGATTTCTGTACTACACCGAGTTCAAGGACTTCGCCAAAGCGGCGGATGTGTTCGCGCAGGGGGCGAGGCTTCCGGTGACCAACGAATTCATGTCCATCCTGGCGGCGCGGATGGCGCAGCATGCGGGCGAATTCGACACGGCACGCATGCTGTGGTTCACGACCTACCAGAGCACCAAAGAAGCACAGATCCGCGAGAACGCGGTCGCTCACTTGCTCGCCCTGCAAGTGGATGAAGACGTGACGCGGCTGGAACAAGTGGTCGAAAAGTACCGCGAACAAACTGGTCGATTGCCGGCCAGCATGGGTGATCTGGAGCGCGCGGGGTTTATCCATGGGATGCCTGCCGATCCGAAGGGACGACCGTACAAGCTGATGCCGGATGGGCGGATCGAAGTGCAGGATCCAAAAAGCATTTATTTCGTCACCAAGGGCCTTCCGCCAGGAGCGGCGACACCGCAACCGCCGAGGGAGAAACCGCCGGCTTCGAAGTAGGCGCACTCTGCACTCAGCACTCAGCATTTAGCTAAAGGCCAAAAGCTAAGAGCTAACACCCGCTTCTCCATCTGCTTCTCCATTTTGTTAGCATGACGGAGTGTCCTCAAGTTCCCACCAACAATTCTGGAGAGAATTGCGCCGCTGGTGGCGTGAACAGGCGCGCGAGAAGGGCGCTGCGAGCACAACTTCCCTACTGGTGCGGAAACTGTGGAGCTTTGTGCGCGAGTCGACGCCCGAGCGCCGGCGGCAGCGCTTCGGCGACATGGAGTACGACTGGGAGCATCGCGTCAACACGACCAGCGGCACCGTGAGCTGGCGCGCGCGGCTGCTCGGATTGTTTCATTCCCCTTATCAGCCGACCGAACCGGCTCTGTTTCAGGAGATGATGGCGAGCCTGCCCATCGAGTTCGATCAATTCACCTTCGTCGATCTCGGTTCCGGCAAGGGACGGACGCTGCTCATGGCTTCGGAGTATCCGTTCATGAGGATTGTGGGAGTGGAGTTGATTGCGGAACTGCACCGCGCGGCGCAACAGAACATTCGCGAGTATCGGAGTCCCACGCAGCGCTGCGTGCAGATCGAAGCGCTCTGCGCCGAGGCCAGCGAGTTTGTCTTTCCGGGCACGCCGCTGGTGTTGTATTTGTTCAATCCGCTGCCGCAGGCCGGATTGCGGCGCGTGATGGTCAGCCTGGACAGGAACCTGAGCGCTCATCCCCGGGCGGTGTACGTGCTTTATCACAATCCGCTGCTGGAGCGCGTGCTGAACGGGAGCGCGGGTTTGACGAAGATGGGCGGGACGCAACAGTACTCCATCTACGCTTTCACGGGAAAATCCGGCTAGAAGTGGTCGAAGCGCTTAGCGTCATACGTAAAGTCGACCAGCGCGTCGCGGTAATCGATCTTGATGTCGAGGAAATGGAGCATGACAAAGCCGAGAAACCCGGAAACTTCGGTGCCATTGCTATCGCTGATCGAAGTGGTATCGAAAGACACCATGTCCTGATTTTCTTGACGCAAGCGGCCGAATTGAAGTACGGCTTTGTTGGCGCTGTAAACGTTCTTGACAGATCCGCTGACGCCTTTCACAAGCGTATCGGAATTGCCCACCTTTGTGACTTAGCGCGCTGCCTGGGGCGAAATTACGTTGCTCAGCGCCCCGGTGTCCAGCAGAAACAGTTTGTCCGGCACGTTGCCGATCTTGGTTGGGACGAGCAAATCATGCCCGAACCGGAACACGCGAGTAAAAGACTGCATTTCCGGTGCGATGTAGCGATCCTGCGGTCCCGATGAGTTTGCAGTGGATGCGGTTTCTTTTGAACCCGGCTCTACGCTCGCTCCGGCTTTTCCTGATGTCCCCTGATCGTCGTCCTCGTCATTTTTCAAGGACAGTTGTTGATCGACTTGGCCCGGCCGTTTGGGCAATTCGCTAAGTTTCAGCTTTTCCCCAGGGAAATCGATTTCCACCAGGAAGTCCTCAAAAACGTCGGTGCCAATCAGCCCATCTTCCTCCGCCACCGATCGGCTTTCCATGACTTCCACCGGGCAGTCCTGGAATTCCAACTCCCCGATGCGGATCGATCTGGCGATCCCGATGTAGGCGTTCCTTCGGCCTTTGTCCCCCACACCCCAGATTTTCGTTTCGGTTAACTTGGTGATTCCTGCCCGTTCCGCGATCCCGCGTTTCACCACAATTCCGCTCGCGCCGGTATCGAGCATGATGTTGGCGCGTGTTCCATTCAACCCCACCGACAAGCCGTAGCCACGCAGATGTCTGGGATCTAAAAGCAGACGAACCAGGGGCGTCGCCGTATTCGTAACCTTGCTCACCAGGCGGCAGGAGCGGTCGTGTTGCTTTGTCTGTTCCTTCAGGTAAGACAAATAAATCTCGATGTTACCGCGTTCGTCCGGATCCGAGTTGTTGGGCTCGGCAAGGTAGCTCTCGTAGTATTTAATCCGCTCCGAACGCCTGAGAGTCTCGATCCAAGACCTCTGAATATCCGGGTCGTTAGGATCGATTCCGTGAGCTTTATCAATAAAGGCTTTCGCGGACTTGTTCATCGAGATCGCCCATCGCACCCGGGCCAAACCAAGGTAGGCCCGCGCTGCTTGGTGCCCCGAGTTGATCACATCTACCCATTCCTTCTCGGCCTTCGGGATTTTTCCCTGGCGAAAGTACACTTCCCCAAGGGCAACTCGGACCGGCCATGAATCAGCGACCTGCAGCCCGTTGGTAACCGTCTCGTAGGCTTGCGTCACATCTTTCTTTTTCAGGTAGCAATGCGTCAGACCGGCATAAGCATCGGGCGACTTCGGTTTCTCCTGCAGGAGTTGCTGATATTTCTTGATGGCAGCGTCGAAATTGCCTTTCCGGGCAAGGTCTCTTGCTTCGCCGAGAGGGTCGGCAGGTGCACTCGAGAGTTGGGCAGACGGTGAATCCAATGTTGGCGATGGCAACGGCACAGCGGCTTCGTTTTGTTTCGTCGCCGCGGGTTTCGTCTCTTGCGAAGCAGCCGGCACGGCGCAAACGAAAAGTATGACGGCTCGGAAAACAGCGACCGACAAAAGCCGCCGGCGAATTCCAGCTTGATGCATCATAGAATTTGAAAGTTTGCCATGACCGCGGGTTCTACTCGATCACTATAGGGAAGAACGGCTGAACATTCATCTGTTTTAACTCCGGGGCAGAACGGTGCCGAAGTAGAATCGGAAAGGGGAAACCATCGTTGCATAGCCGCTTCTCTTTTCGTCTGTTACTGCTGGTCGCGATCGCCGCGCAAGCCCAAGAAGTGCGGGCTAAAGACATCCATCAGCTCGCCCGGGCAGTCGATGACCACTACAACCACCTCCGCAGCCTGCAAGCTGACTTCACCGAAATCTATAGGGGCGAGGGCGCGGAGCGAGTGGAATCGGGCACTTTGTGGTTGAAAAAGCCGCGCAAGATGCGGTGGGAATACCGTTCTCCGAGAGAGAAGCTGTTTATCAGCGACGGCCAGGCTGTGTGGTTCTACCTGCCAGCGGAACGGCAACTCAGGAAGACGACTCTCAAGAAGCTCGACGACTTGCGGTCACCACTGGCATTTTTGCTCGGCAAGACCAAGCTGGAGAATGAATTACGAGGACTTTCAAAGGTGGTGGATCAATCCCCTTTGAGCCCAGAGAACACCCTGCTGCGAGGGGTTCCACAGGGCGTCGTTCGGCAGAGCATGGCAGGCCAGGCGAACGAGGTGCAACTGGAGATCACGCCCTCCGATCAGATTGTCCGCATCGTATTACTGGAGGCGGACGGGGCGACGACGGAGTTCCGCTTCGCGGGCTGGAAAGAGAATCTGGACTTGAGCGACAGCCGGTTTCAGTTCACCCCTCCGCCGGGGGTAGAGACGGTAGAAGGAGAATTGGGACCCTAGTTTCGGACGCTGGTCGGACTTGCTTGCGGAGCGCCGGGCGTCCCCGCCCGGCCACCCGTACTGCTGGACGGGCGAGACGCCCCGTCGCTCCACTATATGGCTCGTGATGCGGAGGTGGCCCGGTTACTTGCGTACCACCCAGATGGACAGGTTGCGGTAAGCGCTTTGGGAACAGAATGTTACACTTGGGCTGAGGCGCTCGACAGCCGACGCTCGAAACAGAAACTCAGTATCAGACGGTAGCGAATGGCACAATTCCTGGTCAAAGTCGCCGACGAACAGGGCCATCTGCGGCAGCAGGTGGAGCACGGGTATTCTGAAGCGGAGGTCCACGACCGGTTCACGCAGCAGGGATACCTGGTGTACTGGGTCAAGCCCCGGACCCTGCTCAGTGGGGGCGGTGGACAGTTCGGGGGGCGCGGCAGGCTGCGACAGTCCACATTTCTGATTTTCAATCAGCAGTTTCTGACGCTGATTAAGGCGGGGCTCCCGATCCTGACGGCGCTGGATCTTTTGATTAAGCGGCAGCGGGACAAAGCTCTGCTCCAGTTGCTCGAAAACGTACGCGAGCGCGTGAGAGGCGGCGAGTTGCTGTCGGATGCGTTTGCCGCCCAGCAGGTGTTTCCGAAGATGTACACGACCACGCTGCTGGCAGGCGAAAAAAGCGGCAACATGGAAGAAGTGCTCGGCCGCTACATCACCTATCAGCGCATGGTGCAGACTTTCCGTAAGAAGCTTTTGGTGTCACTGGTGTATCCGGCGCTGCTGGTGTCGGTGGTGACGGTGATGCTGATTTTTCTGATCACCTACGTGGTGCCAAAGTTTGCCGACCTGTTCAACAACCTGGGAGCACAGCTGCCGGCGATCACGGTGTTCATGCTGTCGCTCGGTCTGAACGCGCAGAAGTACGGTTGGGTGGTGTTGCTGGTTGGGGTGACCGGAGCTTTTCTGTTGTGGCGGTGGAAGCATAGCGATCAGGGGGCCCAACGCATTGACCGGTTCCTGCTGTCGCTGCCCCTGATCGGAGAAATCCGGTTGAAGTACCAGGTGGCAAATTTCTCGCGCATTCTGGGGACGCTACTGCAGGGCGGGCTGCCTTTGGTGCCGGCGATGGAAACCGCCGGCGAATCGATGAGCAGCCGGCAGATGTTGAATGGGGTAACCGCCGCCGCGGAGCGGGTAAAAGAAGGACAGAGCCTGGCGCATAGTCTGGAGGCACAAAAACTGTTTCCCGACCTTGCGGTGGAAATGCTGGAGGTCGGCGAATCGACCGGCGCGCTGCCGGCGATGCTAGCTTCGGTGGCGGAGTTTTACGAAGAGGACGTGCAGACGGCTCTGAGCGCAGCCATGGCGCTGATTGAGCCGATGATCCTGATTATCATGGCGGTCTTCGTCGGCGGAATATTGATTTCCCTCTATATGCCGATCTTTACGTTGGGAGCAGGCGTGCACTAGGTACGTGGAAGAGGCTGTAAACTGGAATGGGCATGGCGGACAAGAAAACAGTGCTGCTAAACGGCGGGAATGGCGGGAAGCTGGTGCCGGAACCGGCAACAGTTCCCGACGAACTGGAACGCGCGCGGGATATCGCGCGGCGCTACCGTTGCGAATTCGTCGATCTGAGCGATTTCCAGTTGCACCACGATTTGTTCGAGAAGATCCCCGTGCACCTGATGTTCCGCTATAACTTCGTGCCCTTGGACGAAACGGCGGACGGGCGGTTGGCGATTGCGATTGCCGACCCCAGCCAGTTGATGATGATCGACGAGATCAGCCTGCTCCTTGGCAAGCGGATCGTCACCAAAGTTTCGACCCTCAAGCAGATCTCCGACATTCTGAAGAAGACCGAGCAGTCCAAGCGCGTGCTGGAAGACGCGAGCGAGGGATTCACGCTCGACGTGATCCGCGAGGACGAAGCCGGGAACGACGAGACCATCTCCATCGACAAGTTAACGGCGACCTCGGGCAGCGACATGAGCCCGATCATTCGCCTGGTCGACACCACGATTTTCACGGCGCTTCAGCGGCGAGCGAGCGACATCCACATCGAGACGCGGGACGACTCGGTATACATCAAGTTTCGTATTGACGGTGTGTTGACCAATGCCATGCCGCCAATCGGAAAAGAGCACCACTCGACCATCATTTCGCGCATCAAGGTCATGAGCGAGCTAGATATTTCCGAGCGCCGCGTGCCCCAGGACGGCCGCTTCCGCGTGAAGTACAACGCGCGCGCCATCGACTTCCGCGTTTCGATCATGCCGTCGATCCACGGCGAAGACGCCGTGCTCCGCGTGCTCGACAAGGAGTCGATGAGCGAGAAGTTTAAAAAGCTCACGCTTGAAGTGGTGGGGTTCGACGAAGACGACCTGCGCCGCTTTCGCCGCTACATCAAGGAACCGTACGGCATGGTGCTGGTCACCGGGCCGACGGGCAGCGGCAAAACAACGACGCTCTACGCCGCCATCAACGAGATCAAGACCGACGAAGACAAGATCATCACCATCGAAGACCCAGTCGAGTATCAACTGCGCGGCATCACCCAGATTCCGGTCAACGAAAAAAAGGGTTTGACCTTTGCCCGCGGCCTGCGTTCCATCCTGCGTCACGACCCGGACAAGATCATGGTGGGCGAAATCCGCGACAACGAAACCGCTCAGATCGCCATTCAGTCAGCGCTCACGGGCCACCTCGTGTTTACGACCGTCCACGCCAATAACGTGGTGGACGTGCTCGGGCGCTTCCTGAACATGGGCGTCGAGCCTTACAACTTTGTGTCGGCGCTGAACTGCATTCTGGCGCAGCGCCTAGTAAGGATCATCTGCGATTCCTGCCGGATGGCTGTGCATTATCCGAACGACGTGCTCGAGGCGAGCGGTCTAGACCCGCAACAGTGGTCGCAGGTTCCTTTGTACGAGGGGCAGGGCTGCATCGAGTGTGCGGGGACGGGATTCCGGGGCCGGACGGCAATTCATGAACTTCTGGATTTGACCGACCGCATCCGCGAGATGATTCTGGAGCGGAAGCCGACATCGGAGATCCGGCGCGCTGCCCGCGAAGACGGCATGCGGTTCCTGCGCGAATCGGCGCTGGATAAGGTGCGCGGCGGATACACCACTCTGAAGGAAATCAACAAGGTCACCTTTATCGAGACCATGCGCTGAGGCTGGTTACCGTCTCTATGTCTGCAGTCCAGTCCTGGCATCCCCGAAGGTAACTGTTCTCTTCATGAAAGTACGGGATATCATCAAGTTGCTGGAACGGGATGGCTGGTATCTGAAACAAACGCGTGGAAGTCATCGGCAATACAAGCACCCGATGAAGTCAGGGCGCGTCACCTTGCCGGGGCATCCGAATGACGATCTTCCCCCGGGCACTCTGAACAGCGTCCTCAAACAAGCAGGATTGAAGCCTTGAACTACGTTGTTATTTACGAAAAATCCGGTACCGGCTGGGCGGCTTACGTTCCCGATCTGCCGGGAGTGGTGACCACAGGCGCAACAAAAACCGAAGTCCGCTCTTTGATCCAGGAAGCGATTGAGTTCCACCTGGATGGACTGAAAGAAGACCGACTACCCATTCCGGAGCCGAGCTCTGAAGCAGAGGTAATTTCGATCAGCCGATGACCAGCTCTTCAAAACATGATCGGCGTCCCACTCTCGCCTGCGAGATCGCAGCCGATCGCGTTCTGGCGGGCCGCGCGGCGGATGCGGGGCGCATGGTGGAAATGGCATCGGCGCGGGAACTGGCGCCGGGCACGGTCGTACCCGATTTGATGGAAGCAAATCTGCGGGACGGCACCGCCATCCGGCAGGCGATTGAAAGCGCGCTCGGCAGCGTCGCCGGGCGGTCCCGCGACGTGATCGCGATTCTGCCCGATACCGCGGTGCGCGTCGTGCTGCTGGATTTCGAAACACTCCCACCGAAGCGGGACGAGGCCGAAGCGGTGGTCCGTTTCCGGCTGAAGAAGTCGCTGCCTTTTGATCCCGCCGATGCCCGGATCTCGTATCACGCGCAGGCGACCGGTAAAAACATGCGGGCGGTAGCGGCAGTGGTACTGAACACGGTTTTGCAGGAGTATGAGTCGGCGTTTCGGGACGCGGGCTACAATCCGGGCATGGTGATGCCGTCCATGCTGGCGGCGCTGGGTGCCGCGGACGCGGATCGGCCAACCCTGGTGGTCAAGGTGGATGCGCGCACCATCAGCATCGCGATTCTCGATCAGGAGCAACTGCTGCTGTTCCGGACGCTCGAAAATTTGCGCGGCGTGACCATCACCGGCGATCAACTGGCTGAGGAAGTCTATCCCTCGGTGGTGTTTTTTCAGGACACCTACAAACTGAATATTGAGCGCGTGTATGTGGCCGGGCTGCCGGAAGCAGGTGGCGCTGCGCCGGCGCTGAAGAACCAGTCCGGCGCGCAAGTTGAGGAACTGATAACGGCGTCGCAGATCGGTTCCACCACGGGGACGGTTCCACGCTGGCGCATGGCGGGAGTAGTGGGAGCACTGATTTCGTAAATAGCTTTTAGCTTTTAGCCCTTAGCTCTTAGCTAAAAGCCAAAGGCTAAGAGCCAAGAGCGGTTGTAATTTCATAAATATGCGTCTCGATATCAATCTCGCGACCCGGCCGTACGAAGACGCCCGCGAATTCTGGGCGCGCTGGGGATTGGGCGTCGGTCTGTTGGGCCTGTTGACGCTCGTTCTGCTGGGCTTGGCGGTGCGTGGCTGGACTCAGGCGGGAAGAGATCGCCAGAACATCGCGCAACTGCAGGACCAGATCGCGGAACGCGACCGCGAGCGGGCAACGGCACAAACCTTCCTCGACATGTCCGTCAACCGCAGCACGCGGGATCAGTCGCAGTTCTTGAATGGACTGATTCAACGCAAGGCATTCTCGTGGACGCGCGTGTTCGAAGATCTGGAGCGGGTCATGCCCCCGAACCTGCACGTCGTCTCGCTGCGGCCGGAATTGAATGAGCAGAATCAGATGCAACTGGATATGAAGGTGGCGGGCGACACCCGCGGCGCAGCCGTGGAACTAGTCCATCGCATGGAAGGCTCCAGTCATTTCCAGGGAGCGCAACTGGTGTCGGAGGCGCAGAACGGGGAGACAGGATCGGGCGTAATCGCTTCGGTGGTCTCCATTTATATTCCTGACTCAACGGACAGGAGCGGAAAATAATGCCGGACTTTGCGAATTCACGGCGCAAGTTGAAAATTGCGATTGGAGTCATGCTGGCCACCGACGTGGTGGCAGTGGCAGTTCTGTTCTCGCCCCTGGTGGGTTCGGCGGATTCGCGGCAGCTGCAATTGAACCTATTGCGGGTGGAACTGCACAAAAAGACGCGCGAGGTGGAACCGCTCCGCGGCATGGACAAAAAGATCGTGCTGGCGAAGGACCAAATCGGCAGCTTTTACAAGGACCGATTTGCTGCGAAGGATTCCGATCTGCTCAAGGAACTGGGGAGACTGGCGGCGGAAAATGGGGTCCGCATGCAACAGGCGAGGTACAAGGAAGAGGACGCGGAAAGCTCCGGCGTGATCCCGGTCGAAATCGAGGGAGGTTTTTCCGGAGACTACCTGCAACTCGTACGCTTCATCAATACGCTGGAGCGGTCGAAGCTGTTTTTTACCGTGGATGGCGTGGAGTTGGCGGGCGAAAGTACGGGATCGGTCAAGCTGCAAATTATGATGCACAGTTATCTGCGGTCGGGTGCCTGAGTGAAACTGGGAATCGAAAATCGAAAGCAAGTCATCGCGCTGTCTGTATTGGGAGTGATCGCGCTACTATTGCTGGCCTACGAGTTCTGGCCCTCGTCGACGGCAACCGCGCCGGCAGCGACACAGATGGCTTCGACCACGTCCCGCCCCGGCGTACGCCGTACGTCTTCGGGAAAAATGGTGCCTGTGGCCGAGCCGCGGCTGGATCCTACGCTCGACCTGAAGCTGCTCAGCCAAAGCGAGGAAATCAAGTACGCCGGCAACGGCAGAAACATTTTTGTCGTGGGGTCTGTGCCCATCGAAAAGCTTAAGGGAAACGGCACCACGGATAAAGAGGCCGGCCTGCGCCAGCCTCCGCCAATTCAGCCGCCGCCGCCGATCACGCTTAAGTTTTTTGGCTTTGCCAACCGGCCCGGCGAGACGAAGAAGGTGTTTTTGTCCCAGGGCGAAGACGTTTTTATCGCCGCTGAAGGCGACATCGTCGACCGGCGCTATCGCGTCTTGCACATCTCGCCAACAGCGGTGGACGTGGAAGATGTGATCAACAACAACCGGCAGAGCTTGCCCTTAACGCAAGGATGAAGGCCGAAGCTGATTTGTAATTGGCAATTTGTAATTTGTAATTTTGAAGGCGAGTGAGTGGTTATGCGACATCGCGGTTTGAGATCGACCAATTACCAAATTACAAATCAATTACAAATTCGCCAGCGCGGTTACATGCTGATCACGCTGATGCTCGCCCTGGCGTTAATCACGATTGGGCTGCTCACCGTGCTCCCCGAGATTGGCCAGCAGATCCGCCGCGACCGCGAAGAGGAGATGAGACATCGGGGCACGGCCTACATGCGCGCCATTCAACACTTCTACAAGAAGTTTGGGCGTTATCCAATGCGCGTCGAGGAGTTGGAAAATACCAACAACCTTCGTTTCCTTCGCAAGCGCTACAAGGATCCAATCAATAGGGACCCGGCCACGGGCCAGGAGAAGGACTTCAAACTCCTTCATCAGACCGACATCAGCTTGAACAATGGACCGGTTTTGGGACAAATCCCTGGGCAGAGCTTGCCGGGACAAGGTGGGCTGGGACAAGGCAGCTTCGGCGGAGCACAGGGAGGATTAGGCGGGCTCGGCGGCCTGGGAGCGCAACCGGGTGGGCTTCGGCAAACCGGCAACTCGGGCGCGCAGACTCCCGCGAGTGGTGATTCCGGTAATGCATCCTCCGGCGATGCATCGGATACGGGGGGAAATTCGAATTCAGCCGGATCGTCGCCCTCCGGTTCAAATGCAAATTCCAATTCCGGCTCCGGCTTCAACGGGCCGACGTTCGGCGGAGGGCCGATCCTCGGTGTTGCAAGCGCGAGCAAAGCGAAGACTATTCGCGTGTTCTACGAGAAGAACCACTACAACGACTGGCTCTTCATTTACGTGCCGCAGGCCGACCGGGGAGGCCTGCTGACCGGGCCAGTATCGCCCAATGGTCCCACAGGAAACTTTGGCGGAGTCGCTCCTGGAGTCGCTGGCGGGCTGCCCGGTCAAGTACAAGGACTGTCGCCGAACACCAGCCAACCCCAAAACCTTCCGCAACAACCTGTGCAAAGCCCAGGACAGACGGAACCCGAACAGTAGTTTTCATCTTCCCAGCAGTATCCCAGCAACAGAAAAGCCCCGCATCGAAAGCGGGGCTTGCCGTGAAAACAGAAACTTAAACCTTGAGCACTATTAAACCTTGAGCACTAAAGGTTAACGCTTAAACGTTAAACGAAGAGCCGCAGCCGCAGGTGCTCTTCACGTTCGGGTTTTCGAACTTGAACCCGGCGCCTTCCAGGGTCTCGACGTAATCGACATGCGCTCCGCCGAGATACATCAGGGAAGTGGCATCCACGTAAACCTTCAAACCGTCAAAGTCGAAAACCTTGTCCATCATGCCGGCGCCGTTCTCGAAGGCCATGGAGTATTGAAAGCCGGAGCAACCGCCGCCGACCACGGACAACCGCAATCCCGACGGGACCGGCGCCTGCGAGGCCATAATTTCTTTGACCTTGGCAATCGCGCTCGGGGTCAGAACTGGAGCCGCTGTCTTCGGCTGTACTTCTGGTGCGGTGGTGGTCGCCATCTGTTTATCTCCTTGTAATTGCTTATTATAACAAACGTTGCTGCCGGCCCGGCAAGCCTTTTCAGGAACCGGTACTTCTTCCTGTAACAGCTTTAGATGCTTCGCGCTGGCAAGAAGTCGCGCCCCCTCTTGCCAACGGGTCTATAATCGTGCGCAGTAGGGGCCCGTTACCCGAACGCCGGCGAAAACCACGTAGTTTTACTGGGACGAAATATGGCACTTCGGGAATTGGCTCGATCTCGGCTCCGAGGTGGCATATGTCTCCAATGTATGGGCTGCTTGTCGCGTGGGGTGTTCTGACCGGCATCCTCATTATCCTCTTGATCTATCGCAGCACGCTCACCATGCACGAGGACGATTCAATCGACCTCCATGAGGTCGAATCCCAGATGCACAAAGATCAAGTGGAAGTTCTGGCCAAGATGAGAAAGATCACGCCCATCGTCAAGGTGCTCGGCGCCTTGTCGGGAGCCATGATCCTGGTCATCGCGGGACTGTTTATCTATCAGGGCCTGAACAGCGCCACCACGCTGCAGTAACCGGGGAGCTGGCGGATTCGCGGAATCGCCGCCAATCGTTCCACGTCTCCTGCCGCGGGATCAGACCGCAGCGGTGGGCGCGCGTCATTAGATGGCGGCGGGAGAAGCCGCCGCACTGTTAGTGGAGAGCCGGGCGTCCCCGCCCGGCCACCGAACTGCTGGACGGGCGAGACGCCCGTCGCTCCACTAGAATAGCGGTAACACGCGAGCGATTCTACCCTAACTATCAGGCCGCCTTCGTCTTCATACCCTCGATCTCGTCGAGCAGCACTCTCTCGTGGCCTTCAGGGTTCACTTTTTCGTACACCTTGCGGATCGCACCCTTCGGATCGACCACGAAACTGCTGCGCTCCCAGAACTTCATCCCCTTCCACTCTGCCTGGCCAATGCCGAGCGACTTCATCAGGCTGCCATCGGTGTCCGAGAGCAAGTCGATGGTGAAGGCGAACTTGTTGCAGAAATTTTTATGCGAGGCAACATCATCGGCGCTCACGCCGATCACTCTAACCCCCGCAGCATCGAAATCAGCCTTGGTCGCCGTAAACGATTTCGCCTGAATGGTGCAGCCCGGCGTGTCGTCTTTCGGATAGAAGTAGATCACGAGCCATTGCCCGGCGAAGTCGGAGAGCTTAATGGTTTTGCCGTCCTGGTTGGGGAGAGAAAAACTGGGAAAGGGATTGCCAGCGGAGAGCATTAGGAGAGTTCCTTTCGTACTTTGTGTCAGCAATTTGTTAGGAGTGCGCACAGCGAGTCGAGTCGCCACCACAAGGCTCTTAGCCGTTAGCCGAATCTGTGCTTCGACCCAGCCAACGGCTAACAGCCCAATCGCTGTCCGTTTGTCAGGCGGCTTGCATGGCTTTCCTGGCGCGTTCGGACATCTCTTTCGGGGAGACGTCTTCCACGTGAGTTGCGACGCCCCAGAGATGTCCGAAGGGATCCTGGATAAAGCCGGAGCGGTCTCCATAGAACTGGTCTTCGACCGGTCTCTGGATTTTCGCTCCCTCTGCGACCGCTTTTGCTACAACTTTGTCGACATCCGGCAAGTACACATACAGGCTCACCGGAGAAGCGCCAATTGTCGCAGCGCTCCGATGGCCCATCTCCAGGTTCTCGTCCGCCAGCATGATGCGCGAGTCGCCGATCTGCAACTCGGCGTGGCCGACCTTGCCGTCGGGACCATCCATGCGCACAACTACGGTCGCTCCGAAAACGCTCTTATAGTAGTCGATCGCTTTCGCCGCGCCCTTGATGACGAGGTACGGCGTAACCGTGTTATATCCCTTCGGAATGTAGTGGGTTTTGCTCATAATTTTTTCTCCTCTGGTGTTCCTCTCGAAGATAGGGTTGAGGGTTGGAGGTTAAAGCAGCGCAGGCGGGCGAGACGAAAACCCGCCACTCTCTAATGAGAACACAAATCGGGGGGTACTCTCAAGGGGTCAAATCTGCACCCGACTTCACCCGGACTCAAGGAACTCCCTTGATCTCCACCTGCACATTATTGATCTCAGCGTCGCCGACGTTCTCGACTGAGTGCGGAGGCAACGGTTCCAGCCACATCGGAGTATTGAGCTTGGGTGCTTCTGAGGTCGTCCGCGTGTCGAGCAACACGTTACCCCGAGGATCGCGACGGACGAAATCGCTCCAGCTCGATAAGGATAAAACCGCTGGCCAACGATGTGTGTGTACGGGAACAATCTGCCCCGGCAAGATACGAGTGCGTAGGACTCGGACGTGCTCGTTTTCGAACAGGAGACTGTGGTGGTCGGGGGCGGCGGTGAGGGCGTCGAGAGAGTCCGGCCACGGCCAGCGAGAACGCGGAGTACGCGGTAGGGGCCGTCGCTTCGCCGTGGGCATCGTTGCGCTAGGATAGCACCGCGCCAAGCTGGAGCTCAGCGATGTACCATGTTTAGAGAAACCATCGTTTGTAGCAATCATTACGGCAAGGCTTCCCGCGAGTGCCCGAACTGCCCGACATTGTTGTGTACATCGAAGCGCTCGAGAAACGCATTCTCGGCGAGCGTCTCGATCATGTGCGTATCGCGAGCCCATTTCTCCTGCGCACAGCCGTCCCACCGTTGGCTGACGTTGAAGGGAAATCCGTCATCCAATTGCGCCGGCTTGGGAAGCGCATTTGCATCGCTCTCGAGAACGACATTTGGCTGGTGTTGCACTTGATGATTGCCGGACGCCTGCACTGGAAAAAACGCGACGCCAAGCTATCGCCGCCGCGAGGGCTGGCTGCCTTCGACTTCACCAACGGGACTTTGCTGTGGACCGAAGCAGGCTCAAAAAAGCGCGCATCGTTACATGTCGTGGCCGGAGAAGCAGGACTCGCCGCTCTCGATCCGGGCGGCATTGAAGTGCTGGAATCGGATCTGGCGAACTTCTCGAAAGCTCTCACGTCGGCGAACCACACGCTGAAACGAGCACTCACTGATCCCCGTTTGTTTAGCGGAATCGGCAATGCTTACTCCGACGAAATTCTTTTCGAAGCGCGACTGTCGCCACTGCTGCTGACGCAGAAACTGAAACCCGAACAAATCGAGCGTCTCTATGCGGCGGCGCGCAACAGCCTCGTGCAATGGACCGACCGCTTGCGGCGAGAGGCCGGCGACGAATTCCCTGAAAAAGTCACGGCGTTTCGCCCTGAAATGGCGGTGCATGGGCGCTATAAGCAACCATGTCCGCGGTGCCAGGCAAAAATTCAGCGCATACGTTATGCGGCCAACGAAACCGATTACTGCCCGAACTGCCAGACCGGAGGAAAGTTGCTAGCCGACCGCGCCCTGTCGCGATTGCTGCGAGAGGACTGGCCTCGAACTCCGGAAGAATTTGAGTCGCTGACGCGGGAGCGGCAGTAGGCCGTCTGGGAGGTTCTCTCGACTCCTGCCTGTTTATGCTTAGGGTATTAAGCCGTATTTGTCGCTAGCCCCTCCCCTGATCGTTGGAATCATAGGGTTAGGCTGTGGGAATTATTCCCGCCAAACCACGCTCCCATAAGAATTTGCATCATCGGTTTCGAGAACAACCAAAACCAACCCTACCGGCATCGGAAAGAGGCGCAACTCTCGTTTGGAACGACTGGGCAGCAGAACTAGGCCTTCGGGCGAAGGTACGCTTGCAATTATCGAGGTGATGAAAATGACTTCTCTCCGCTTAGCACGCTTACTAGGTTGTCTGTTGCTGGCACTCGCGGTCCTGGCTGTACCGGGCCGGTCATTCGCGCAAGTCATCGGCGTGTCGGTCATTGTTGCCCCGCCGCTACTGCCTGTGTACGTACAACCCGTCTGTCCGGGCCCGGGCTATCTGTGGACGCCCGGCTATTGGGCTTGGGACGATGACTATGGTGACTACTACTGGGTTCCCGGCACGTGGGCTCTCGCGCCCGAAGTTGGTTTCCTTTGGACTCCGGGATATTGGGGATGGGGCGACGGAGTTTACCTCTGGCACGCTGGCTACTGGGGAGAAGAGGTCGGCTTCTACGGTGGCGTTTTTTATGGATTCGGCTACGTGGGCACTGGCTTTGAGGGCGGATACTGGCGAGGAGGCAACTTCTTTTACAACACCTCGGTCATGAACGTAAACACCACGATCATTCACAACACATACAACAAGACGGTCATCAACAATACGAGCGTGAACCGCGTCAGCTATAACGGCGGCAACGGTGGAACCAATGCCAGACCGACAGCCGAACAGCAGAGGTTTGACAGTGCACGACACCTCCCGCCTACGACAGCGCAAACCAGGCACCAACAAGCCGCCGCTGGGAATCGCAGCTTGCGGGCCTCCGTCAATCACGGTAAGCCGCCTGTAGCGGCAACGGCCAGACCGGGAAATTTCAAAGCCGGCGTGGTGGCCGCTCGAGCGGGGGATCCGCACTACACGCGCACGGCCTCGAATCGTGCAAATGGAAACCACGCGAGTACGGCCAAGACCGCATCGAAGTCATCGCCATCGAAACCCGCGACGACCGCACACGCAAACGCACGATCCACGACAGCCACAGCAAAGACTGCCTCCGCGCATCATGCAAGTACGGCCAAAACTGAATCCAAGCCGTCGTCATCCAAGCCCGCGACGACCGCACATGCGAATGCGCGACATACGGAGGCCAAGCCCGCTTCCGCGGCCCATGCAAGGACGGCTAAGACTGAATCCAAATCGTCCAAGCCGGCAACGTCCGAGCACGCGACCGCGCGCCGCACAGAAGCCAAGCCCGCTTCCGCGCATCATCCAAGTACGGCCAAGACTGAATCCAAACCGTCCAAGCCGGCAACGTCCGAGCACGCGACCGCGCGCCGCACCGAAGCCAAGCCCGCTCCCACGCCTCATGCGAGTACGACCAGGACTGAACCCAAGGCGTCCAAACCCGGAACGACCCAGCATGCAAGCGCGCGACCCGTAGAAGCCAAGCCCGCTCCCGCGCCTCATCCGGTCCGAACTGAAGCCAAACCGTCCAAAACCACGCCAAAGCAACATGCGAGCGCGCGGCCTGCGGAACCGAGGGCTGCTCCCGCGCCTCATCCGGCCGCGACGCACACGGAGAGCCGGCCAGCCCCGCCACCTGCTCATCATGAGGCTGCGGCACAGAGTCAAAGGGCGGCGCAACCTGTGCATCAGAGCGCGCCTCATGCCGAGAACAAACCGGCGCCTCCGCCTAGAGAAGAAAAGAAGCCTCCGCGATAGGACGCTGGTGGAAGGAGTAAACGGCAGAAAAACCTGTCAGGACTACGAGAGATCTTATTAGATGAGCCCACAGAAGCATTACATCAGCACAGACGGAAGATCGCGGCCACCATGGAGGATTCGGATGATTTGGAGCGGCTTGTTCTCCGGGTCGTAAACGATCAAGTACATCGAATACGGTTGCACCACCCAAAAGCGGAGAGGCAGGGGAGTCAGATCCTTCCTCACGCGACCAGCTAGCGGAGAACTGGCAAGAAAGGCGCAAGCCCGCAAAATCGCGTCTTCAACTCAGTCGGCTGCTTCCGGACTGTCTTGGCTTATAAAGTCAGAAATCTCAAGAAGATCGTTCACAGCTTCCGGAGTTAACTGATACTTCTCCATCAGCCCTGCTAGCGATTGGAGCGAGCCCGTTTCAGTTCGGCCAACTTGGCTCGCACCTCGTCGGGGCCGATCAATTCACCGCGCTGTGCGGAGGCGTAGCCCTCAGCAATCTTCGTTTGAATCTTCGCACGATTCGCGGCTAACCAAGCTTCCTGTTCATGGAGCATTGAAACCGCCTGCTCCACAAATTCGTCGACGCTTTCGTAGGGACCGCGCTGGACGTCCTGTTTAATCAACTCCTCGATCTCGGGCCGAAGGCGGATTTCCATGCGGACATTCTAACCTACGCCACGCAGCATACCTACAGCTACTGCAGGCGCGCCTTCCAGAACTGCGCTGGGTCCCAGGATTACCCGATCCCCAACTCCTTAGCCAGCGCCTTCCATTTCCCATCGACCAGCGCCCGGGTCTTAGCGTCCATCACAATTTCATCCGGCCAAGGACGCGCAAATCCCTCGGTTGACCATTTGCGGGTAGCGTCGATCCCCATCTTCGATCCGTAGTTGGCGAGCCGCGCGGCGTGGTCGAGCGAATCGACTGGGCCCATCGTGAATTGAATGTCGCGCTCGGGATCGATGTTGTTGAGCACTTTCAGCGTGACGTCGGCTACGTCCTGCACATTGACGTCTTCATCGACGACGATGATGCATTTCGTGAACATCGCCTGCCCCAGCGACCAGATGGCATTCATCACTTTGCGCGCCTGTCCCGGATACGACTTGCGAATGGAAACAATCATCAGGTTGTGAAACACACCTTCGATCGGCAGGTTGATATCCACTAGCTCGGGGATGGTCAGGTTCATCAGCGGCAGGAAGATGCGCTCGACGGCCTTGCCCATCCACGCATCTTCTTGCGGCGGCTTGCCGACAACGGTCGTAGCGTAGATCGGGTCTTTTCTGTGAGTCACGCAGGTGACGTGGAAAACTGGATACTCGTCTTCGAGCGAGTAGAACCCGGTGTGATCTCCGAACGGGCCCTCGGTGCGGAGTTCATCGAGGTTCACATAGCCTTCGAGGATGATTTCGGCGTCGGCCGGAACTTCGAGATCGACGGTCTCGCACTTCACCAGTTCGACTGGCTTTTGGCGCAAGAATCCGGCGACGATGAATTCTTCTACGTCGGGCGGGGCGGGGACAATCGCGGAGAAGGTGAGTGCAGGCTCGGTTCCGATGGCTACGGCTACTTCCATTTTACCGGAAGGGCGATCACCGGCGGCTAGCATTGCGCCCCCTGATGACCTGGCCATGATGTCGACCGCTGCACGGGCGACAGCCTGCCCTGAGCTTGCCGAAGGGGCGCCCGTGCCTCCATCGTGTTCAACGGATTGCCGCATGTGGTCGCGGTAATGTTCCGCCGCGACTTTCTGCCTTTGCCAGTGCATGCCGGTGGTGCGCTCATCGTAGATTTGCATGCGGTACATGCCGACGTTGCGCTTGCCTGTTTTCGGATCGCGCGTGATCACGCAGGGGAGCGTAATGAACCGTCCGGCATCTTTGGGCCAGCATTGCAGGATGGGAAAATCTAACAACGAGAAATTGTCGCGCTTGATCACTTCTTTGCATGGACCCGTCGCGACGGTTTTCGGAAAGAAATTGCCCATCTCGGCTAGCATCGGCAGCATCTTTACTTTGTCGAGGAAGCCTTGCGGAGACTTCACGTCCATGAAGCCGCGGATACGTTCGGCAATTTCATCGAGCGTATCGACTTCGAGCGCGAGTCGCATACGGCGAGCTGAGCCGAACTGATTGATAAGAAGTGTCTGACCAGGATAGCCCTTGAGGTTCTCGAACAGCAGAGCTTTCCCGTCTACAGTTCCCTGCTGGTCTTTGGACTTACTCTTCGAAACCCGGTCGGTAATTTCCGCGACCTCCAGAATTGGATCCGCTTCCGTGCGGATGTGTTTCAGTTCGCCGGCGCGGTCGAGTGCTCTGATCCAGTCCCGCAGATCGTCGTAGGCCAAAATTCCTCCCGTGATCTCAGACGCATTATATGATGTCCCTGTGGCATTCCTCTTTGTTCCCCTGTGCCCCCTGTGGTTAAAGGTTTCGCTCAGCGGCTGTCTTCAATCTACTTCCACTCTTCCACATTTCGCGCTCTGCGACTAGGATATTGAAATCAATTCTGCAGCATCCGTGGTTCATCGGAGGACAAATGATCCGATTCAAAGTGAACGGGCAAGAGAAGACGTTTGACGGCGATCCCGACATGCCGCTGCTTTGGTATTTGCGCGACGTGGCCGAGCTTACGGGGACGAAGTTCGGTTGCGGCATGGCGTTGTGCGGCGCATGCACCGTGCATCAGAATGGCGCGGCCATCCGCTCCTGCGTCACTGCCATGAACGATGTCGGTGGCACCGAGATCACGACCATTGAAGGCATCGCGCCCATGCATCCGGTGCAGAAGGCGTGGATGGAGATTCGGGTGCCGCAATGTGGCTACTGCCAGACGGGCCAGATCATGCAGGCGATCGCGTTTCTTAAGGACAACAAGAATCCCACCGACCAGGATATCGACACGGCGATGTCGGGCAATATCTGCCGCTGCGGAACTTATCAGCGGATTCGGGCGGCGATTCATCAGGCAGCCGGGCATCAGCCCATGAAGCATCCAACCACGACGCATCCCGGCACGAAGCATCCGGCCACGAAGCATCAGGCTGCGAAGGAGACAGCATGAAGACCATCGAGAATGTCAGCCTTCACGTCAGCCGGCGAGGGTTCCTGCACGCCGCACTGGCGAGCGGCGTTTTTGTGCTGAGCGCGCGCTTTATTCCCGAGCCGCTGTGGGCCGCGGAAGGCGAAGCGACTGCACCGCCATTTCAACCCAGTTTGTGGATGTCGATCGCGTCAGATGGCACCGTCACCATCGTCGCCCATCGCTCGGAGATGGGATGCGGCAGCCGCACGGCCTTGCCGCTCGTGGTCGCCGACGAACTTGACGCCGATTGGTCCAAAGTAAAAATCGATCAGGCAACCGGCGATCCGAAATACGGTGACCAGGATACGGACGGATCCCACTCGGTTCGCAGTTCCTTCGACTTGATGCGCCAAGTGGGCGCTACCGGACGCATGATGTTGATCAGCGCCGCCGCTGCGCAGTGGAATGTTTCTCCTAAAGAGTGCACGGCCGAGTCCCACTTCGTTGTGCATCGCCCCAGCGGCCGCAAACTCGGCTATGGCGTACTTGCCGACGCGGCCGCCAAGCTTCCAGTTCCTAAAAAAGAAGATGTCCCGCTCAAGACGCGTTCGCAGTGGCGCTACATCGGCAAAGAAAGCAATTCCTTATTCGATCTTCCCGAGATGCTCACCGGCAAAGCGATCTTCGGTATGGACGCGACCATGCCCGGAATGGTTTACGCGTCGGTTGAGCATCCGCCCGTACTCGGACAAAAGATCAAGTCATATGATGACAAGGCCACGCTCAAAGTGCCCGGTGTTCAGAAGACGCTGACCATCGACACCTTCAAACCGCCGCACCAGTTCCAGCCTTTGGGCGGCGTCGCCGTGATTGCCGACAACACCTTTGCCGCATTCAAGGGACGTAAGAGCCTGAAGGTCGAATGGGATAGCAGTCCGCACTCGGAGTACAACTCCGCGCCATTCCGCAAAACGCTCGAAGCAACTTCCCGGAAGCCGGGCAAAGTCGTTCGCAACGTCGGCGATGTGGATGCAGTATTTGCCAAGGGCGGACAAATTATCGAGGCCGAGTATTACACGCCGCATCTGGCGCACGTTTCCATGGAGCCGCCAGTCGCCGTCGCCGAATATCGCGACGGAAAAGTGCTGGCATGGGCCCCGACGCAGAATCCGCAAGCTGTGCAGGAGACCATTGCCAGCGTGCTCGGCATCAAGAAAGAAGATGTGACTTGCCATGTCACGCTGCTCGGTGGCGGCTTCGGACGCAAGTCGAAACCCGACCAGGTTGCGGAGGCCGCCGTTCTTTCGAAACAACTTGGCAAGCCGGTCAAAGTTGTCTGGAGCCGCGAAGACGATATTCACTTCGATTTTTTTCACTCCGTCGCCGCCATGTACATGAAGGCCGCGATTGGGACGGATGGCAAGCCGGCTGCGTGGTTACAGCGCACGGTGTATCCGCCCATCGGTTCGACCTTTGACGCCTCGGCAACCTATGCTCTCGACGAGATGGGTCTGGGATGGAACAATCTTCCGTTCGATATTCCCAATCATCGCGCCGAAAATGGGCCCGCCGACTTCCACGTGCGCATTGGATGGCTGCGCAGCGTGGCGAACGTCTATCATGCGTTCGCGATTCACTCCTTTGCCGACGAGCTTGCGCACAACGCTAAGAAAGATTCCGTCCAGTATCTGCTTGACCTGATCGGACCGGCGCGCATCGTTCCGCTTGAATATAAGGAGGAAGATGCGGACGAGAAACAGCGCTACCCGCTGGACACAGCCCGATTGCGGCGCGTGGTCGAGATCGCGGCGGAGAAATCCGGCTGGGGTAAGCGCCCTCTCGGGAAAGGACGCGGCATGGGCATCGCCGCTCACCGCAGTTTCCTCACTTATGTTGCGACCGTGGTTGAAGTCGAAGTCGACAGCAAGGGGCAGGTGCATATTCCGAATGTTTGGACCGCGCTCGATGCGGGCACGGTCGTCAGCCCCGACAACGTCCGGAACCAGTTCGAGGGAGCAGCCGTGTTCGGAACAAGCCTGGCGTTGTTCGGCGAAATTACGGCGACCAACGGAACCATCGACCAGAGCAACTTCAACAATTATCAGATCGCGCGCATGAACCGTGCTCCGCGGCACGTCGATGTGCAAATTGTGAAGAGCGAAGCGCCGCCGGCCGGCGTTGGCGAGCCGGGCGTGCCGCCTTTCGCGCCCGCGCTATACAACGCGGTGTTTGCAGCAACGGGCAAACGGGTGCGCGAGCTTCCGTTGTCGAAGACGAAGTTGGTGTAAGTGGACAGCGGGGCGTCCCCGCCCTGCCGGACGGGCGAGACGCCGATCCCTCCATTGGATAACTCGGCACCCCGGGGTTGATTTTGGGTAGCGCAGCGGTTCACCGCTGCGGTAAGTGGCCGTTTCCACAGTCGGCTTCACAGAGTGCTGAAAGACTCACGTTTCGTATCAGGGCATCGCTTCAGCGATGCCGTAAGTTCTTCGAAATCAGACGCCCCTTTAGGCGCTGAGGCGAAAAGCGAGGAAAATTTCCGATGAGCAAGTTGCTGGCTCTGTTACTCCTGTTCGCTGGAACTTTCGCAACCGCACAGGAGATCGCCGTGGCCGCAGCGGCGGATATGAGCGCGGCGCTTCCAGAGCTCGTCGCAGCTTATGCAAAGAAGACTGGCCAAGCAGTGAAGCTTTCGTTCGGCTCATCCGGCAATCTGACTAATCAAATACGAAACGGCGCGCCTTTCGATGTGTTCTTTTCGGCCGATGAAGACTATCCGCAGCAGCTGATTGCGGAGGGACTGGTATCGAAGGGTACTCTTTATCGTTATGCGGTTGGCCGGTTGGTGCTGTGGGTACCGGGCAATTCGCCGCTGGACTTATCGAAGCAGGGCATACAAGCGCTGCTTGACCCTTCGGTCAAGAAGATTTCGATCGCGAATCCTGCGACTGCTCCGTACGGCCGAGCAGCAGTTTCCGCGCTGCGGCACTTCGGAATTTACGATCAAGTTTCGAGCCGCCTTGTTCTGGGAGAAAATGTCTCGCAGGCAGCGCAGTTCGTCGAATCGGGCAACGCTCAGGCGGGATTGATCGCCCTCTCACACGCGCTCGCTCCCGCTCTTAAAGAGAAAGGCCGCTATTGGACGGTTCCGCTCGACGCCTACCCCACACTGAACCAGGCGGCGGTCGTGCTCTCACGATCAAAACAGCAGGATGCCGCCCGCAAATTTCTGGAATTTCTGCGCAACCCTGAGGCCGCTTCTCTGCTAGCCAGCTACGGGTTTAGCCTGCCCCCGGAAAACCATTCCGGTGGAGAAAGAGTGAAATGAACTGGGAGGCATTCTGGTTGACGGTGCGTCTCGCAGCCATCGTCTCGACGTTGCTGATCGCCATCGGAATTCCCATCGCCTACTGGCTGACCTACTCACGCTGGCGCTGGAAATTCCTGGTCGAAGCCGCGGTTGCGCTTCCGATCGTTCTGCCACCGACGGTGCTCGGCTTTTATGTCCTGGTAGCGCTCGGATCGAGAAGCCCGCTAGGCCGCTGGTGGGAGTCGCTCACCGGCCACACCCTGGCCTTCACTTTCGAAGGGCTGGTGATCGGGTCTTTGTTATACAGCCTGCCATTCGCCGTGCAACCGTTCGCGGCATCATTTGGCGCGGTCGATCCGAGCCTGCTTCGCGCTTCTGCATCGCTTGGCCATTCGCCGGTGCAGACCTTTCGCCGGATCGTGCTTCCCCTCTCAAAAGCGGGGCTGGTCACGGGATTCGCGCTCAGCTTCGCGCACACGCTGGGCGAGTTTGGAGTTGTACTCATGGTGGGAGGCAACATTCCCGGCGTGACGCGCACCATCTCGATTGATATTTACGATCAGGTGCAGACAGCAAATTATTCCAGTGCGAACCGCACGGCGTTGCTCCTGCTTATTGTTTCCTTCCTGGTATTGTCGATCGTTTACGGCTTGAACCGGCGGCCATGGGCGGTGGGTCCATGGCGGTAAAAGCAAAAACAAAAACAAAGCCTGCTCCCGCGCCACAAACTGCGCCGCCAGCTGCGACCTATCCAATCTCTTCCGAACTCGAAGTCCGAATCCGCAAACGTTTCCCAAATCCCGAAGGTACTTTCAACTTGAACGTCCACTTCCGCGCGCTTGCCGGCTTCACAATTCTCTTCGGCGCATCGGGCGCGGGAAAAACCACGCTGCTCGACTGCATTGCCGGCCTGAGCGATCCGGACGAAGGGCGCATCGTTGTTGGCGGCGAAGACCTTTACGACTCGGAGAAAGAGCGAAACGTCGCCGCCTGGAAGCGGCGCATCGGGTACGTACATCAGGACCTGGCCCTCTTCCCTCACCTGACCGCCGAGGAGAACGTCGCGTACGGTCTGCACTCACTTAGCGCGACGGAGCGAACATCACGCAGCCGCGAAATTCTTGCGCGCTTCCGCCTCGATCGTCTGCGCGACCGGCGACCGGCGCAAATCTCCGGAGGCGAGCGCCAACGCGTCGCCCTGGCGCGCGCGCTCGTCACCGAACCGCGCGCATTGCTGCTTGATGAGCCGCTCGCCGCGCTGGACCGTCCGACGAAGTCGTCTCTCGTCGCGGATCTTCGCAAGTGGAACCAGGATCACCGCATTCCGATTCTCTTCGTCACCCACGATGGCGAAGAGGTGTTTGCCCTCGGTGACGAGGTCATCATGCTTGACACGGGAAGAATCGTGGCCCAGGGTCGGCCGCATGAAGTCATGCGCGCTCCGCGACTCGAGACGGTCGCGCAATTGTCAGGATTCGAAAATATCTTCGATGCCACGGTAGTGGCCCTGCACGAAAATCGCGGCACCATGACCTGCCGGCTGGGAATCGGCCGCGTGGAAAAAGATGCGGTGGAGTTGGAAACGCCGCTGGTTCGTGCAGAGGTCGGATCGCGCCTTCGCGTGGGCGTTCGCGCTGGCGATCTGCTGCTGGCAACGGAAAAACCACGCGGGCTAAGTGCTCGCAATATTTTGCCGGGAATTATCCGGCAACTCGACCAGCGAGACGTCATCATCGCGGCGATGGTGGATTGCAGCGGCACGGAGTTCGAAGTTCACTTAACGCTGGCGGCACGCGACGCTCTCCAACTTGGCCCGGGCAACAGCGTCTGGATCGTGGTCAAAACGCATTCCTGCCACTTGATGGGAATGTGAATACGATAGTTGCAGGACGTGCGGGAGTTCGACTCTGCCCGATAGACGCTAATTTAAGGCAGGATTCTTTCAGCGTCGCCCGGGATTCGACCAGAACCCGGACTAGGCGATCCCGGTAGTGAGCGCAAACGCCTGATTACAACAGTTATCGCGACCCAGAACTGTTCGCTAGCGAGGGCGGAAAGTCTTGTCAGCACGAGGCTGGGCCGCCCTACTGGAGGAACTCGGCGATTACCCCAAGGGCGTGCAGGTAGGGGTTGGAAGAATCCTTGAGCGGGATAATAGCTGCCGGAGGTGGGGGGCCATTGACGTCTTTCTTGGAGAACCGAAGAAACTCTGAAACACCGACGTACCACTCGGCGGGGTTGTCCCACTGTAGGGAACTTTCCGAGAAGGTGGCGATCCATACCGAAACGACCCGATCATACAAGACACCCTGTGGAAGGTCGGCCAAAACCCGGTAGATCAGAATGCAGCGCTCGTGGTAGTAGGAGGCCGGATCAGGTTCGTCGGTTGGCCTCCAATCGTCCATGTCATTCAGCAGGTGGCGTATGCGATCCTGCCACTCGGGAGTTTTGCGGTCTGCGTCGGTGTATCTGCGCCAGTTGTCGTCGAAGTTGGTGTGCTTGGCATCGACCAGCAACCCTTTCCCTTTAGGACTGAGCCAGTAATCACCTGCGTCGGGGTGAGGCTCGAGTGGGGGAGCAGAGGTTGGAATGCTGAGAGGCTCGACGTTCTGATCCGAAGCCGCCGACCTGCGATTCAGAGACTCATACAGTAAAACCAACTCCTTGAAATCCTTTGGTCCGTTCCCGGAGCAGTGGGATCCGTTCAAGCTGTGGTTGAGGTAGTCGTGGAAGGAATGTGCGAGTGCGTAAGGAGAGACCCGCTTGTTGCGCGCCAACTGCACCAGCTGCACAGTCGCTTGGACTGCGGGAAAACCACGCGCGGAGTAGAAGGAATTATCGTCAACCGGAAAACTCTCGACGGCCGTAGCTACGGTATTCAATAGCGGTGAGAGTTCGGTTGTCGAGAGGTCTGCGCCTTCCAGGACTTTGGCAAGAGGAGCTAATTGCACGGGAGAAATCGTTGCCCTGGCAACCTCTTGTAACTGCAGGAATGGTGCCATGACTTCGGCATCGTCAAGCGGCTTCCGCACCTTCAGCAGGGCGAAAACTTTCCCCACGGCCTCATAGTAGATCGAGACGTCCGGGGCAAACGCGCTTGTGCAGCTAACTGCAGGTGGGCGCGGAGGCGTCATGCGCTGGAAAAGTTGAATTGCTTTCTTGGCATCGAGCGGCGCCATGCTAATCACCACGCGGGACTGCAGCGACAGGCGGTCCATCCCCAGGTCGTATGTCAATTTCATGAAATACACGCGACTGTCCGTGCTTACCGCGCCCAGTGCCAGCTTGTATGCCGTGTCCGGTTCAACGCTGTCGCCCTGGTCAAAAGCGCGCTGGAGCAAATCCTTGGCGAGAACCGGGCAAGGTGATGCCACTTTGGTGGCGATGCGAATCAACGCGTCGGCGGCGAGCGGAGGCTGCAGCATGGAACTGGCGTCAACGGCCTCTTGGACGAGCTGCGCGGAAATACCCGGGAGCGTACAGGGTTTGGGCGCTTCAGCTGATTGCTTCTGCGACTCGATTGGCGCGGGAACCGGACTGCTGAGCGTGGGTGGCGCAACCCCCTGAGCGCTGCTTCTTGTCGTGCCTGTGAGTACCACGAGGGCTGCCAGAACCATCGCACCGTAGGTCTTCAGCAATACTCGCATCTGCAAGTCTTCTCCAAGTCAGGAGTTTAGCCCATTTCTGTGAATTCCACGGGCAAGGGGCTAAGTCTGTTCGCAGATTCTTGGCGTAACATCCCGATAGCACTCCCAACGCCGGCTCACTGCTCCACCGCAATTACCGCGATCCACTGACCGTTCATTTCTTTGTGATAGACAATCGTTCCGCCCAGACGCTGCGCAATATCCTCAGGCAGCAAGTCGCGATGATAGCCAAAGAACTTTTCCTTGATACGCTGCCACGTGTCCCAATTTTCAATTCCAAAGAGCGCATCCGGTGGCTGGTACTTCGTGGAGAAGACCAGCGCTACGTCGAAGCGATCGCGAGCATGGGCCGCCACGTCGATCTGCGAGACGGAGAAGTCCTCGATGCGTAGCACGCGGAAAGGCTGACTGGCGTTGGCAACATAACCAAGCCAGGGCCGCGTGAGTTCGTCCGACGCGGGCCATGCAGTCAGGACGCGCTCGCCGGGATATCGCATCGCCAGGAAACGGCTGGCTTCCGCATGCAGCACGATGTAGTCGCGATAGGCCAGATTGTCTTCGAGAGAGAATCCGTACGGCGGATTGCTGAACAAACCCGCGACAAATGCAATTGCGACCGCTGCCACAATCAACTTCCAATATCGCACGCGCCGCCACAGAGTCGAGACCAACGCCAGAATCACAAGTGGGACGACCGGCAACATGTAGCGAGCCAGCACCGCTCCGCCCACTAATGACATGAAACCCAGGTACGCGAGAACCACGGAAAGAAATGCTGCCTGTATCCAGAATGGAATTCGCGGTCGGGCGACGCCGCTCTCTCTGCGCGGCGGACGAAGCATCGCCAGCAATCCCGCCAGCGTAAGCAGATAAAGACCGAAGTATCCGAAGAGCTGCCAGAGCCTCATCCCCAGAGCAAGCGGGATGCGCAGAGGATTCAGTGTAGCAGCAACGTTGTAGCGAAAAAATTCGGGATTGCCCAGCAGGAAGCCCGTCTTCGCGTAGTGGTAGGCGTACCAGACGACCAGCGGCACGACCGGGAGCAGCAGATAAAGTGAGCGCGTGCGCCCACCCAGCGGTGCAAGAATTTCTTGCCATCGACTTTGATTCCAACGATTTTCTTTCCCAAGCAGACGAACAAAATGCCCGAGCAGCTCCCAGCCCAACAGCGCCAGCGGAGCGAGGATCGCTGTCTCTTTCGCGAGCGCCGCCAGCGAGAACCACAGCACTTGCTTCAAAGGACGGTCTTCGATGTAAGCGGCCAGCGCCCAAAACGTAAATCCCGCGGCCAGCAAGTCGAGCTGCGCCATCGAACTTTGCGTAAAGTACACCGGATACAGCGCCACTAACGCGGTCGTCGCCCACGCCACGGGCAGATTGGCGGCGATGCGCGAAAGTCGAAATAATCCCAGCAGCGAGAATGCTGACACCCCCAGCATGGCTGTGCGCGTAACTAGCTTGGAGTATCCGAAAACGCGCCAGGCCAGCGCCAGCCACGCCATCACCAGCGGAGGATGCGCATTCGATGGCGTGGATTGCGGAATGAACGTGCCAGTCAGAAATAAATCGCGCGCGGCCGGAATGTAATAGCCCGCTTCGTCCCAGAAATAAGGAAGACGCAGAAGCGGCGCATGCAGAAGCATCAATCCGGCAAAAAATAGGGCGAACAGAAGAAACTGCTGCACCCACGCGGAGGATGCCGGTTGAGATTTTATTTTCGGATCGGAGTGCGCTCCCGGCCGCGCCGCCATTAGTGAACGGGTCCGCCTGGGGCGCGGGGATCCAGTTTGATCTCGCCGAACGTGGCCTCGTAGTTGGTCACGTTCTGCTGCAAGAGCGCCATGAGCGCCTTGGCCTGTTGCGGGCTGAGATAAATACCCTGAAAGTTTCGTAATTCCACCTGCGTCTCCGAGCTTTGCTGCATGGTCCCGAAAACGAGGAAGAAATCCCAGACATTCACCCGGATCTGCACGCTGTTCGAGTAGGCCTCGCGGTAATCGGGCGTTTGTACGAACTTCACATTCGGTTGGTTCCCTGTATTCATGTCTCGCAGTGTAACGCGGAGACAGAGTACAGAGCAAAGTACAGGGCAAAGTGCAGAGCAAAGCTGGGTCGCCGCCGCAGCTAGTAGACGGTCAGCGTCGTACAGCCGAAGATGCCACCCAGATTAGCCGAGATTGTTCGCAGTTTCCCGATTCAATCCCTGACCGGAAGCCTGCCGTTACTGCGGCGGCTTCTCCTCCCGCTTAGGCTGTTCCTGCTGAGGCTTATTCGCTTCCGGTGCCCGCGCCGCGGGCTCCTGGCGCGGTGGTTGAGGCTCCGCACGCGTTTCCGCCGGAGGAGAACTGCGCTGGGGCTGCGAACGTTCGCTCGGCGGAGGAGCTTGCGGCCGCTGAGCAGGCTCATTCCGATTGGGCGTCGGCTGACTCATTTCCGTTCGATTGTTTGGCTGCGCTGGCGGCGGACGATTCGTTTCCGGCCGAGCGTCAGGCTGAGCTACCGCCGGACGATTCGCTTCCGGCCGATTACTCGGCTGCGCTGCCGCCGGACGGTTCGCTTCCGGCTGGTTGTTCGGTTGCGCCGGCCGGTCGGGGCGAGCGGCATTGTTCGTTGGATGCACGGCTGGCGCATTGGCCGCTGGCTGAGCGGCGGCACGATTGGCTGGAGGGTTATAAGGCGCTCCCGCCGCTTTGGCCGGTACGACGGCGCGGTCGTTAAGTGCTCCAGGCTTAGGAGTAGCCGCGACTGCCGGCTTGCCATGGTTCACGGAAGCCCGCTGTTCCGGATTCGTGCGGGCAGCCTGCGCATGTTGAGTCTGAACCGCTACAGCCGGAATATGTTTCTCACGCGCCGCCGCTTCTTCTTGAGGCCTTGGACGCGCGCTGATCCCACCCGTTCCACCGTTGTAGCTGACCCGGTTCACCGTGGTGCTGTTGACCACCGTGGTGTTGTAGACGTTGTGAATTACAGTGACGTTCACGTTGTTCACCGAACGGTTGTAGAAAAAGTGTCCGTTATCCCAACGCCCACCTTCATAGCCTTCGCCGTAGTAACCGTACCCGTAACTGATCCCGCCATAGAAACCGACATGCTCACCCCAGTAGCCGTCATAGAAGACATATCCGTTGCCGCCCCAGCCCCAATAGGCTGGAGTCCACAGGAAACCGACTTCCGGAGCCATCACCCACGTACCCGGCACCCAGTAGTAGTCGCCGAAGTCGTCGGCGTATGCCCAGTACCCAGGTGTCCAAAGATAACCATCGCCGGGACAGAGCGGCTGCTCGTAGACGGGCAATTCAGGTGGCGCAAAGCTGATCGATATGCCGATTTGCGCGAACGATGCAGCAGACATGGCCAGCAATAAAAGTGCGAATAGCAGCGAACGAATCGAGGAGACGATACGCATTTGTGGTTCCTTTTTGCTCGATCAATCCTTCGCTTGCCCGGTGTCGTTCCACGGCTGCGGGTTGCGCGGATTGAAAGGCACGATTTCCGGACAAAACGTACTACTGAAGACTACGTTTCGCTCGCAAATGGTTCTGACCGAAACTCTCTCATTTCTGAGATGTCGAGGTCTGAGCAAAAAAGCTCACTTCCAGTGAGCGTCCACCATGAGATGACCTCCCTCAACGCCGCTTCCTGCTATCCTAGAAACCTTCGCCAAGTGGGGGACGTCATGAAAATCAAGTCATCGGCTTTACTGCTCGCACTGCTATTCGCATTTTCCGCCCCGGCCCAGACCACTCCTCATTTCGACGGCCAGACCTGGTGGAATCACATCAAAGTTCTCGCCGACGACAAACTCGAAGGGCGCGACACGGGCAGCCGTGGCGAGCGCGCCGCGCAAGCCTACGCCGTCGAGCAACTCAAAAGCGCGGGCGCGGAACCCGCGGGCGTAAACGGCTTCTACCAGCCCGTCAAATTCGTCTCCCGCCAGATCGTCGAGAGGATTGCAGCCTTACCCTCATCCGCGAAGGCAAACGCGAACCGCTCATGCTCGGCGAAGATGCCATCATCGGCACCCGCGTTATGCCCGCGCCCGAGGTCGAAGCGCCGCTGGTCTTCGTCGGCTATGGCCTCAAAGTCCCGGAGAAAAATTATGACGACTTCGCCGGCGTCGACATCCGGGGCAAGATCATCGTGATCTTTTCCGGATCGCCCTCCGAGATTCCGGGTGCGCTCGCTTCCCATTACCAGACCGCGGCCGAGCGCTGGAAAGTGTTGCGCGCCGCCGGCGCCATCGGAATCGTTTCGCTGATCAACCCCGCCTCGATGGACATCCCCTGGTCCCGCATCGCGCTCAACCGCGCCCATCCCAGCATGGATCTCGACTATCCCGAGTTCGACGAAACCGAAGGCGCAAAGCTTTATGTCACCATCAATCCTTCGAGCGCCGAGAAATTTTTTGCCGGCTCCGGCCACACTTTTGAAGAAATCGCGGCTCTTGGTAAAGATCGCAAGCCGCTGCCGCACTTTCCGCTCGCCGTTTCGCTCGCAGCGAAAACGAAAGTCGACGTCACCAAAATAGAGTCGGTCAACCTCGTCGCCAAGCTCCCAGGCAGCGACCCCGCTCTGAAAGACGAATATGTGGTGCTCTCCGCCCACCTCGATCACATCGGCATCGGGGAGCCCATCAACGGCGACCGCATTTACAACGGAGCCATGGACAACGGCTCCGGCAGCGCCCTGGTTCTGGACATGGCCGCCAGCTTCAAGAAAAATCCTGAAAAATTGCGCCGATCGATCCTCTTAGTTTTAGTAACCGGTGAAGAAAAGGGCCTGCTTGGCTCAAAATACTTCGCCGCTCATCCTACGGTCGCGCCAAAGTCGATTGTCGCCGACGTCAACGTCGATATGTTTCTGCCCATCGTGCCACTCAAACTTATTACCGTGCTCGGTCTCGACGACTCCGATCTGGGCGATCGCACACGCGAGATCGCGCAATCGCTCGGCGTAAAAGTTCAGCCCGATCCGGAGCCGCTGCGCAATCTTTTCGTCCGCAGCGATCAGTACAACTTTATCCGCCACGGTGTGCCCTCGGTCATCATGAGCGTCGCTCCTGAGCCCGGCTCGCCCGAGGTAAAGATTTTCAAAGACTGGCTGACCCAGCGCTATCATGCGCCCTCCGACGACGTGGACCAACCAGTGGACCTCGCCGCCGCGGCGAAGTACGAAGAAATCGTCAGAGCCTTGCTGATTAACATCGCCAATGACGACCATCGCCCGCAGTGGAAGCCAGATAGCTTCTTTCGCCGTTACGCGGAAGTTGCGAAAATTGGACAATAAATTCCCGTAGAGACGCGGCTTGCCGCGTCTCCGGAGTGAGACGCAGCGAGCCGCGCGAATACGTTAGGATTGGGGAGAACACTTGAACGACTATCTTTTATCCGTAATTCTCGGAATTGTCGAAGGCCTCACTGAGTTCCTGCCCGTCAGCTCCACCGCACATCTCCGCATTGCCGAACAACTAATGCATGTGCCACTCTCGAGCGGCTACTGGAAGATGTACTCGATCGTCATCCAGCTAGGCGCGATCTTGGTTTTGCCAATTTATTTCCGCCAGCACATCGCCAAGCTCGTCTCGACATTTCCCGAAGGCGAGAAAAAGGACTGCGACTACCTGACTCATCCCCTAAGCCTGGTCATGATCGCATTCGTCGTCACCGCGATCCCGTCTTATCTGCTGACGAAAGTGATCGGCAAGAACCTCGAGAGTCTCTACGTGATGGGCGCATCGCTCCTGATCGGCGGCATAGCGATGTGGGTCATCGACGCCATGAAAGCGCCCTGGGAGAAAGCCGGACCAGGAGCGCCGGGTTCCCCGATTCACACCTGGAAGATGGACGACATCCACGGCGGCCAAGCCATCTGGATCGGCGCCTGCCAGATTCTTTCCGCCGTTTTTCCCGGAACCTCACGCTCCATGTCTACGATCGCCGCCGGCCAACTGGTGGGAATGTCGCGAGCCGCCGCGCTTGAGTTCTCCTTCTTCCTCTCCATCCCGACCATGACGGTGGCCACGTTTTACACGCTCTTCAAGTCGCTCCGGGGCAAAGATGAAAAT
>WNFA01000301.1_pt1 | contig 46464 bp, 40 predicted proteins | sample 5400481 | NCBI WGS metagenome assembly WNFA01 (sample SAMN13153340, study PRJNA577476) | soil metagenome | isolation source: 120 cm saprolite under Douglas fir tree site 2 hole 1 replicate 2 | place: USA:California | collected 2015-04-18 | reverse complement strand
ATCCGCCGAGGCTAGCAGGTCTGGACGCTCCGCCGCCTCCGTGGTATCCGGCCCCGCTCGGAAAAGTCCCCATCGTCTAGAGGCCCAGGACACCGCCCTTTCACGGCGGTAACCAGAGTTCGAATCTCTGTGGGGACGCTTCCTTTCCGGTTGATTTCCTTCGGGAGTTTTCAGCCAGGGTCTGGGTCTCCAGAAGGTCTCCACGCTCCTCCAGCGTGGCGGGCCGATCCAGGACGGCGATGGCCGCTTCCTTCGAGCCCTTCGCCAGGTGCATGTATCGCATCGTCGTGGTCAGGTCCGCGTGACCGGCCAGTTCCTGGATCACCTTGCCTTCGACGCCGTCCTTCGCGACGCGACCCTGCTGTTGGCGACCGATGGCCTGCTGAAGTATGGCCAGCGCGATCGCATCGCGGTCTTGACGCGCGGCGCAGACCCGCAGGCAGCGGGCGGCAGCTCGCCGAGTTGCCGCGATTACGATCGGGCGCGCTGCCCGATGATGTAGGCGTGATCCTATGTCGCTCGTAGTGCTCGACGGGCCGGTGTGCGCAGTAAGCTTCGGTCCGCCCCGGTTGCTGGTCGAGCAGGGTTGGGATGAACAGCCGCTCTCCTGGGACAGTGGTCATAGACCCACACGTGTCCGGTACATAGGCTTGTCCGTTAGTAACGGACATGGCAATGTAGCGGACAAGATGCTTTCCGCTGACGAGCTCGAGCCCTACCTGGATCACCTCCGGAACCTCCCGTTCGTGCGGGCTGCGAACGCCGAAGCCCCGCCCGACACCCAAGCCGATGGGGGCCTGGACGCCGTAGTTCGGCTGAACACTCCAAAGGGCGTCCGTCGGCTCTACGCAGAGGTCAAGCGGACGCATCTCAGCTATGAGCTCGCCAATCACGTGGCGTCTCAGATGGGCCACTCGCGGTGGCAGCCTTCCATCCTGATGACGCCCTACGTGGCACCGCGACTCGGTCAGTACCTTGAGGAGCGCGGAATCAATTACGTCGACAGGGTCGGCAACTGCTTTCTGTCGCTCGGGCCCGACTATCTCGCCCGCGTTGAAGGCAGACGTCGACCGCCGCGCGATCTCCCACGCGCAACGCTTCGGGCCGCCAGCTACCAGGTTCTCTTTGCGCTCCTGGCGCGTCCCGAGCTGGCGAACGCTCCCGTCCGGACGCTTGCCGAGAACGCGGGAGTGGGAAAGACGGCGGCGGCTGAGATGGTTCGGCGCCTCGAGTCGGAGGGATATCTCGGTCGCTCCAGCAGCGGGCGCCAGTTGCTTGAGCGCGAGCGGTTGCTGGAACGGTGGCTCACAGGCTACGCCGATGTACTGCGCCCATCGCTGAGCTTCGGGCGCTTTCGAATTCCGGAGGTCGATCCCGCGGAGGTTGAAGCCAGACTTGAGAAAGCGCTCGGGTACGCGAAGCCTTGGGCGTGGAGTGGCGGTGCTGCTGCCTTCCGCCTGACAGGGCATTTCCGAGGCGAGGGCTCGGTGCTCTGGATTTCCGAGCCAACATCCGACCTCCTGCGGAGGCTTAAAGCGCTGCCGGCGAAGGATGGGCCGCTGACCATCCTTCGGCCGAAGAGTACGCTCATGCTGGAAGGAGCAAAGCCGCACACCGCTCACCCGCTCTTGGTCTATGCGGAGCTGCTCAGCCGCCCATCCGACCGTGCAGCCGAGGCGGCTGAAGAAGTCCGCGCGAAATACCTGAAGTACCTGGAGCCGGCGAAATGACGTTTACCCCGGGACAGGTCGCTGCCCTGAGGAACCTGCGCGAACTCTGGCCCGACACGCCGTTCGTACTCGTCGGAGCGTCGGCTCTAGCCCGTTTCCTCGACTTCCGTTGGCGCGCCACGAACGACATCGACATCTCGGTCTCGATCGAAGTCGACGAGCTGCCCGCGGGACTCGACCGGTTGCCGGGATGGTCGGCTGATCCGGGCGCCGAGCATCGGTGGCTGGCGCCGGAGAACGTCAAGGTCGACATCCTGCCCGCCGGTCCTAAGTTGCGCCGCGCGGGCATCCTTCGTTGGCCGCGCAGTGGCAACGAAATGAGCCTCCTCGGCCAGCGACTCGCGTTCGAGCAGGCGCGTGAGATGCAGGTGGCCTCGGACCTCAGCATCCGAGTTGCGCCCGTACCGGTTGTCTGTGTGCTGAAGATGGTCGCCTACCAAGACCAGCCGCAGGCGCGGACACGCGACCTGGAGGACCTGGCGCACATCTTCGATGAGTACGTCCCAGCCGACGACCAGCGCTGGTACTCTGACGAGGTCCACGAGGCGGGACTCGAATTCGACGTGGTCAGCGCGTACCTGCTCGGGCGAGACATCGGTGCGCTCGTGAACAGTGAAGAGCGCGCAGCAGTCGCGACTTTCATCGCGAAAGTCCGCGACGAGCGGGACCCCCACGGGACGCAAGCGCGCATGGCCAACGGTGCTCCCGTGTCGTGGCGGCGCGACCCTGAGGCACTGCTGGCCCGCCTCGGGGCCTTCGAGCGAGGGCTGGGTTCGGCGTGAGCGCTGCGGTGAGCCGGTACGGGAAGTCTAGAAGGCACACAGTCTCGGCTCCAGAATGGTAGCGCTCTCGAGGTGCTTCTCAGCAAGGACCGAGACGCGGCGCTCGCGCCGTGGCAGACTACCGAGGCTTAGGTCAACTCGTTCATCTGGTGCCCAACCACGCCTGAGATCCCTCTTACCGCGTTGCTTCTTGCCGGTTTCACCCTCGCGCACGCCGCGTGGAGTGTCTCGGACACCACGCCCGACGAACTCCTTACGCCGCTTGCATTCATTGAGGCTAACGGCGAGCGCCTTCTTCATCGGTACGAAGCGGCCACTCAGTTGGAGGCGATCAGCCGGGGTAAGGCTGAGATGCTCAAACTGACCCGCACTGCTGAAGCGTGGGCGTTCGGGCGCGAAGGAGCGTTGCGCGTTCCCGTCAACAGTCCCAAAACGCAGGATGTTCTGGTAGTGGATTTCTGGGCCAAGGGAATGGTGGCCCCGGCTACACTCGTGCAGCGCTTTGAGCGCGCGACGAAGCAAACGCAGTTTCGCGTTGTTGGGAAGCCGCGCATCAGCATCGACGGGCACGAACTGGACTCAGCTGTGGCGGAGCCGCTCGTGAAGACGATCCAACAAGGAATCGCCAGCCACAAGAAGGTCGGACCACTCTGGCCAACTTGGCAGTGAAGCTGAGTGGCAACAGCAAGACGGTGCGGTCGCGTCCCGGGTGATGTGGAAAATGAAAATGGCGCATTCTTCCGGTTGGGAAACCACCAACCCGTCGCCGGCCAAGGCGACGACCGGAGGAACACGCCGTGGGCAAGGCTATCAAGAAGCTGAAGCCGATGCATGAGGAGATCTCTCTCGGGGTCCTGATCCACCAGCACGTCCGCGCCGCCGTCGAGCAGGCGGTGCAAGAGGAACTGGCTGCGGTGCTCGGCGTCGAGTTGTACGAGCGCAGCGAGGCGCGCCGTGGAGAGCGCAACGGGAGCAAGGCCCGCACGCTGACTGGGCCGACCGGACCGCTGGAGCTGACGCTGCCGCGAGCGCGGCTCTTCAGACCAGGCGGCTCGGAGGAGTGGGCCTCGAAGCTGGTACCGCGCTACCAGCGGCGCGTCCGCGAGGTCAACGAGTCGGTCCTGGCGGCCTACCTCTCGGGCGCCAACACGCGGCGCATCGCGGGCGCGCTGCGGCCGCTGCTCAAGGCGGCGCCACTCTCGAAGAGCGCGGTCTCGCGCGTCGTCGGGACGCTCAAGAGCGACATGGAGGCGTGGGAGAAGCGGTCGCTCGCGGACCTCGAGGTGGCCTTCCTCTACCTCGACGCGATCGCGCTCCGGGTCCGGATGGACCGGCGGGTGACGAGCGTGCCGGTCCTGGTCGCGCTGGCGGTGCTCGCCGATGGGCAGAAGCAGCTCGTCGCCCTGGAGATGCGCGGGAGCGAGTCGCACGAGGCCTGGAAGGGCTTCCTCGACGGTCTAGTCGAGCGCGGGCTGCGGGCGCCGCTGCTCTGCATCGTCGACGGCAACGCCGGGCTGCGGCGGGCGCTCTCGACTGTGTGGAGTAAGACGCCGGTGCAGCGGTGCGCGGTGCACAAGCTGCGCAACCTCGAGCGCAAGGCGCCCAAGCACGCGGTGGCCGAGGTGAAAGCGGACTTCCACGGCATCGTCTACGCCGCGAGCGAGGCCGCGGCGCGGAAGGCGTACGCGGACTTCGTCAGCAAGTGGAAGTCGCGCTGCCCCGGCGTGGTGAAGAGCTCGAAGAGGCCGGCGACAAGCTCTTGACGATGTACCGCTTCCCGACAAGTCAACGTAGCTCTCCCTTCCGCCCGGAGGAGTCAGCCCTTCTTGCCCCTGCCGAAACGTTCCTGCTGAGCTCCGCCAAACCGCGGGCCAGGGCCATCCGAAGGAAGGTGGCGTCCCCACAGAGATTCGAAATGGTTCGAGCACAAACTCACTTTTTGGACGACAGCGCGCCCTTCTCGCCCGAAGCGCTCTCGTTTCCTGCAGTTGAGGCTCTCCTCGCCAGTCCACCGCAGTCGCGTCCGCAGATGCAGAGCGCCCCCAAGAACGATCCCATGAAGGCGAGCGGCATCCACAGGGCCGGCGTGCCGCGGGCCGAGAACGGCCCTACCGCCTCGGGCGGCAGCAGGTGCGCAGCCACGCCTAGCACGAGCCCGTGCACCGCGATGCCCAGTAGCGCCAGGGCGAGAAGCTGCTGGGTGGTTTGCGGGAGAGCGCGCTCGTCGCGGATCAGGCCGTCGAGCACGCGGCGGCCGCGCAGGATCAGGTCCAGCATGCCGGGAAGGTTGTTCCGTACAGCCTGCACTGGAAGAAGGGATGCGGTCGTATTCATGGTGCGCTCCGATCAGAAGAGGGAAAGCAGGACCGCAAGCTCGGCGCCGATCGTCGCGACCAGCCCCAGCCACACCAACGCGTAGAGCCGGCTGCGCGATGGCTCGAGCGCCTTCATCACGCGCAGGAACACGTCGAGCATGCAGACGCCTACGCCGGTGAAGATCACCGCGTTCACCAGGGCGCGCACCGCGGGATAGTCGAGCGCGAGGCCGAAGAACCAGTTGATGGGCACGCTGGCGAGCATGGCGAGCGCGCCGAAAGAGACCGTGGTGAGCGCCGCCAGCGCGGTGGTGGACCAGTCCAGCTCCGACCCGAGCGAGCGCGGGCAGCGCGATCGCCCATGCCGCGCCCGCGGCGAGCGGCAGCTTGAGGCCGGCCAGCGCCATGCGGGCGACGCCGTGGTGCAGATCGAGGCTCAGGCCGTACGCGGCGAGCCCGATGGCAGCATTGACGAGCAGCACCGCGAAGACTGCAGGCGAGGGATGCTGCCCGGCACCTCGATCGCGCCAGCGCACGACGAACTCCTCGGGCCGGCGCAGCGCCTCGCCGATGTCGCCGAGGCCGGTCTGGATGCGCTCGAGCATTGTCACGAGAGACCTCCTTTGCAGGGGCGGTCCCAGCACGCGCCGTGCCAGGAGCAATGGCAGAGCGGGCGACGGAGGCCGAGCCGTCAACTTCGTTGTCGCTGCGTCAACCTGGTTGGCGGCGCAGGGGGCCTTGGCCAGGGGCGCGGTCCCTGGAACGCGGCGTGCAGGCGGGAGCTGCGCATGATCGCATTCCTCGTTGCCGCCCTGACCCTCGATCCCTGCGCCATCGTGCACGCCCGCGCGCGCCTGCCTGCGCTGCTCGTCCGCCGCGGCCTGCCTGCGGGAGACGTGGAGATGGGTTTCATCACCTACGTGGTGCCGACCTCCGCGGAGTGGATCGTCGTCGATCCCGCGGTGGGCGCCGGGACTCCACGGCACGCGCAACGCGCGCCCCTTTGGGTCCGCGCCATGCTGCCCGATTTCTCGCGCGTTCCATCGGTGGGTGAAGTCCTGCGCGGAGCGCACCTGCGCGCGGTCCTCGTCACGCACCTGCACTGGGACCACGTGAGCGGCGCCGGGGACCTGCCCGGGCTCCGCGTGTTCGCGCCCCTCGACGACCTGGCCTGGGTGGGACGGCTGCCCGCCGGCTCGCCGCATCGAGCCGCGCTGGCGTGGCGCTCGATCGAGCCCCTCTGGCTCGATGGCCCAGCGCGGGACGGCTTCCCGGCCTCCCGCGATGTCTTCGGCGACGGTTCCGTCATCGCCCTACCGCTGCGCGGCCACACGCCGGGGAGCGTGGGATACCTCGTGCACGGCCGGCATTTCTTCATCGGCGACGCGGCCTGGGAGCTGGGCGCCGCCGGCAAGGCGAAGATCGCAGCGATGGCCGACGAGGACGCCGGCGAGGCGGCGCGCTCGCTCGCGCTCATCGACGCGGCGCGCCGCGCGCACCCGGAGTGGGTCGTGCTGCCCGCGCACGACTTGCGCGCCGCCGCTGCCCTGCCTGCCTGCGACCTCCAGCGGCTGGTCATGGTTCAATGAGCGCCGGCGTGATGCCCCTGCTTGCCGCTGCGCTCGCGTCGGCCCGGTCGGAGATTTTAGCTAGAGCCCACGGTCCAAATCTGTTTTATCCAATAGCTGCTTCATAATGATCCTCCTTCAATAATTGGTACTTATGCTTTCAGAGGCCAGTCCTGTGTCAGGCTCGCCCCTCTCCGATCAGACTTGAGCCATGCCGCCGTCGACGGTCAGCTCGATGCCCGTCACGAAAGTGGAGTCGTCCGAGGCCAGGAACAGAGCCGGCCCGGCGATCTCCTCCGGTTGACCGAAGCGGCCCAACGGCACCATCGCGGCGAAGGCCTTCTTCATCTCCTGCGGCATCTCGGCCACGGCCGCGGTGTCGATGGGCCCGGGAGCGATGACATTGACGCGGATCTTCCCGGTAAGCAGCCAGGTTCGCCGTCTCCTCCTGGGGTGTCTGCGGCGTAGGCACGGCATGCGTTTGCGAGCGGCCTAGCGAAGCCCGCCAGACGCGAGGAGCTGCTCGCCGGTCAGCCACCCCGAGTCCGGGCCGGCGAGGAAGACCGCGACGGCAGCGATGTCAGCCGGCATCCCGGTGCGGCCCAGCGAGGCCTGCGCGGCCGTGTTCTTCTCCCAGTCGGAGCCAATGAAGCCCCCGGCGCGCGTGCCCTCGGTGTCGACCATGCCAGGGTTGATGGAGTTGACCCGGATCTTCTTCGGCCCCAGCTCGCGGGCGAGGACGCCCGTAATCCCGTCGATGGCGGCCTTGGTGCCGGTGTACACCGCGCTGTTCGGAGGCGTGATGCGGCTGACCGCCGAGCCGATGTTGATGACGCTGCCGCCTTCGCCCAGGTGCTTCGCGGCCGCCTGCGTGGTGAGGAGCAGGCCCAGTACGTTGACGTTGAACAGCCGGTGGAACGACTCCTCAGTGACGGCGGAGAGCGGCGCGAACTCGTAGACGCCGGAGTTGTTCACCAGGATGTCGAGCTTTCCAAAGATTTCGATGGCGGCGTCGATGATGCCCTTCGCGCCCTCGGCGCTGGAGACGTCGCCGGCGACGGCCACGGCCTTGCCTCCCGCGGCCTTGATGGAGGCGACCACTTTGTCGGCGCCGGCCTTGCTGGTGGCGTAGTTGACCACGACCGACGCGCCCTCCGCCGCCAACGACCTGGCGATGCCGGCGCCGATGCCCTTCGATGCGCCGGTCACGACTGCGACCTTGCCTGCGAGCTTGCCCATGGGGTGTTCCTTTCAGACGGGTGAAGGACGAACGCAAGGATGGATGCTTCGTTAGTTCGGAAGATTCGAACTATTGGACGATTCCGCACGCAAAGGGTTAGACTCAGGCTGCATGAGGCCTCTCTTCCACCCCTCGAGGTGGCGCTCTACGCCGAGATCGTGGCCTCCGCCTGCCCGCGGAGCTGCTCGAGCCTCATGGGCATCAGCGAGAAGGCAGTGCCCAAGTCGACGCTCTCGCAGCACTTCAACGTGCTCCGGGAGGCCGGCCTGATCCACGGCGAGCGCCGCGGCGTCGAGATGCAGAACTCGTCCCGCTGCGCGGAGATCGAACGGCGCTTTCCCGGACTGCTGCCGGCCATCCTCGCGGCGCACGCCGCGCAGCAGAAGACCGCCTTGCGGCCGGCGCACGCGGGCAGGCGCAAACCCGCGCCTCGGTCGACGTAGTCCCCGGAATAATGTCGAGCGCGCCAGCGAGATCTACTCGGCTTTTTCGAGTCTCCGAGCGAGCTCAACAGAACAACGGTCTCAACAGGATAGTGTAAAAGCGCGCGATGCCGCCTCCTGCGCCGGTGCTGGGCGCCCACGTCCGCAAGAGCCTGGAGATCGCCGCGGCGAGGCCCGCCTTCGCGCTCGGGCTGCGCGCGGCGACCGCGACCATCGCGCCGCTGGTGATCGGCGATGCCTTGCACCAGCCCCTGTTCGGCTGGATGGCGCTCGGGGGCTGGCTTTGCGCGATCGCCGACCCCGGCGGGCCGCATCTCTTGCGAGCGCGGACGATGGCTGCCTTCGCGGCCGCGGCCGCGCTGGTGACCGGGCTGGGGACCGTCGCGTCGACCAGTCCCTCTCTTTCCGTCGCGGTGCTCTTCGCCGGCGCGGTGGCCGCGTCGCTGGCCCGAGTGGGCGGAGAGGCTGCGGGCACGGTGGGCACCATGGCGCTGATCCTGCTGTGCATCGCGCTCGGCTCCCCCGCTCCGCCCGAGTTGGCAATGCCGCGCGTCACCATGGCGCTGGGCGGCTGCGCGATCTCCACCGCGCTCGCGCTCCTCCTCTGGCCGGTGCACGCGTACCGGCCCGCTCGGCTGGCGATCGCGAGCTGCTACCGCGAGCTCGCCGCGCTCGCCGCGAGCATCGCCGAGCCGTCCGACGACCGCGAGCGCGCCTGGTCGGACCTCGTCCTCCAGCAGCCGCCTCGGGTGCGCGCCGAGCTGGAGCGCGCGCGGGTCGCGCTCGGCGCCGTGCGCCGCCGGCGCAGCGCCGACAGCGCGCGCGGGCAGCGCTTGGTGGTGCTCTTCGAGACGGCCGACGTGTTGCTCCACGACTTGATCATGGCCGGCGAGGCGCTCGCCGCGGTGCGTTCCCCGGACGCGAGCTGGTTGCGCTCCGTCGCGGCGGCGCTGCAAGGGATCGCCGACGCCATCGAGGACAGGGCCAGTCCGCCAGGCCTCTCCCTGCCGGAGCCCCTGCCCGGCGCACCGCCCGAGGTCGAGCATGCCCGCGCGCGCCTGATCGTCACCCTCGAGCTGGCGATCCGCGTCGCCGGGGCGCTGCGCACCGGCGCTCCCCTCGAGGAGGACGTCGCGACCCGGGAGACGGACGTGCCCCGCACCACGGTGCGCGCCGCGCTGGCGCCGGATTCCGCGCTGCTCCGCCACGCCGCCCGGATGGCGGTCACGGTCTCGATCGGTGCCGCCACCGCCGCCTGGCTGGGGGTGACACGCGCTTCCTGGGTGACCGTGGCGGTGGTGATCGTCCTGCAGCCCGATACGGGCGGCACCGTCCGGCGCGCGGTGCAGCGAGTCCTCGGCACGGTCGTTGGGGCCGGCGCGGCCGCGCTGCTGCTGCCCGCCCTGCGCAGTCCGACGCTCATCGGCATCGTCCTCTTCCCCCTCTCCGCGCTCGCGCTCGCGCTGCGGCCGCTCAACTACGGCCTCTTCACCTTGCTCGTCACGCCCGTGTTCTTGCTCATGGCCGAGGTGCTGAGCGGCGACTGGCACCTCGCCACCGCCCGCATCGAGAGCACGCTGATCGGCGGCGGCCTCGCCTTCGCCGCGCAGCTGCTCTGGCCCAGCCGGGAGCGCGATCAACTCCCTCAGCGCCTGGCCGCCCTCTTTCACCGGCTGCGCGAGTACCTCGACGCGGTGCTGGCCGATCCCCGTTCCGAGCCGGCCGCGCGCCGCTCCTTCGGCCTGGCGGCGGCGAACGCCGACGCCTCCTTCCAGCGCCACCTCGGCGAGGTGGGCGAGCCGGCGGAACGGATCTCCGACTACATGACGCTGCTCACCTACGCGCGGCGCTTGCGAAACTCCATCGCCATGGCCCTGCACTCTCCGCACGGCGTCGATCTGCGGGCGCTGCGTCCGGCGCTGGACTCGGCCCTGGAGGATCTCGGCGCGGCGGCGCGCGACCAGCGCCCGCCTCGCCCGCAGCCGCGCATCGACGACGAGACGCCCGCCGGCGTCCGCCTCTCCCGCCAGCTCGGCGTGCTGCATTCCGCGGTCGAGCGGCTTGCGGCCCCCGAACGGGCGGACGAGGGGGTGAAGGTTTGATGCTCGGAGCTAGTTCAAGGAGACGCCGGCCTGCTTCCGCTCGGTCTCGCCTCCCCACGCGCCGGCCGCGCGAAGACCCCGGCGCGCCACTGCCACGCGAGCAGGGCGGCGCCGGCGATCTCACCGGCGAGCACGTAGGCGTTCTCCAGCGAGGCGAGGTGCTCGAGCGCGCTCTGGAACGGCGACACCGGAAAGCGCGGCCCGAGGAAGGGAAAGAGGATGGCGCTCAGAGTCCCCGGACGCGGGTGGGTGCCCAGCGCGGGGAAGAACAGGCCGAGCATGTCGCCCAGCTCGTCGAGCGCGAGATGGGTGAGCATGCCCAGAGCGAGCGGCATGCCGGCGCGCCTGGGGGCCAGGAGCCAGAGCACGATGATCAGGAGCAGCGTGTGTCCGAAGGTCCGCGTCCCGCTGATCAAGCCCAGCTCCGCGCCCTGCCGGCCGGTGGTGAGCGCCAGCGCGTAGTACAGGGGCTTGTCGATCAGGTCCGGCAGCAGGGTCCCCAGGAGCAACCACCCGAGCTGATCCGCGCGGACCCGGCGAGCGGCGACCCAGCTGCCGATGCCGAGATGGCCGAGGAGGAACATCGCCGATCAAGGCTCTCCGGGCGGCAACGCGACGGTGAAGGTGGCGCCCTGCCCGGGCACGCTTTCCACGGAGATCCGGCCGCCGTGCGCGGCAGCGATCTGCTGGGCGATGTAGAGGCCCAGCCCGAGCCCACCGTACGAGCTGGCGGAGGCAGCCCGCTCGAACCGGCCGAAGATGCGCTCCACGTCCGCCGCGGCGATGCCGATACCGCGGTCGCGCACCGCCAGCAGGGCAATCCCCTCCTTCAGCCCCACGGACACCTCGATCGGCTTGCCCTGGCCGTACTTGATCGCATTGGCGAGCAAGTTGGTGGCTACCTGTTCCAGGCGCGCCCGGTCCCAGTGGCCCGGAGCGCTTTCCGTCTGCAGCCCGATGCGGGACCGGCTGGCTCCGGCGTACCGCTCCACGACCTCGCGCGCGAGGTCGGCCAGGTCGAGGCGCTCGCGGTGCAAGGTGAGCTTTCCGGCGGTGATGCGCGAAACGTCGAGGAGATCGCTGACCAGGCGCCCCAGGCGCTCGGTCTGGCGCTCCAGCGTGTCGAGGCTCCCGGCCAGCTTGTCGCGCGCGAGCGCCCCTCCGTTGGTGAGCAGCCGGCGGAGGATCTGCACTTGCAGCCGCAGCGGCGTCAGCGGCGTGCGCAGCTCGTGCGAGGCGATGGAGAGGAAGTCGTCGCGCGCGCGCACCGCCTCCTGCTCGCGCTTGTAGAGCGCCGCGTTGTCCTGCGCCGCCGCCACTCGCTCGGCCAGCTCCTCGGCGGTGCGCACGTCGGAGGCATCGTACTGGCGGCCGGAGCTGGCCGTGGTGACCAGGGTCAGCGCCCCCAGCACCTGCCCGCGTGCGCAGAGCGGCGCCGCGATGTAGCTGCCTTCCCACTGGGTCTTGCCGCTGCGCAGGACCGCGGCTACTCCATGCGCGGCGACGGGATCCACCGCATGCCGCGCGGTGGATTCGCCGGCATCGCGCCGATCCCCCGCATCCAGACCGGCCAGTGCGAGCAACTTGATGGAGCCGTCCGGCTGACGCAGATGCACCGCGCAGAAGTCGGCGAGCCGAGGGACGACGAGCCGCGCGATCTCGGCCAGCGTGGCGTCCGCCTCCAGGCTGGATCCCAGCACGCGGCCGGCGTCGGAGAGCAGCTGAGCGGAGAGCGCGGCCCGCCGGCTCTCGGTGACGTCCTGCATGACGTTGATCACCAGCGTCGCCTTGCCCGAAGGGCCTTGCACCGGCATCGACCGCACCAGGATCCTGCGGTCGTCGTCCGCCCCTTTCCGCCGGACGCGCAGCAAGGCCTCGGAACACGAACCCGTGCGCAGAGCGAGGCGGCTGGGAAGACGCTCGGTAGGAAACGGACCGCCCGCCTCGTCCCGCACGTCGAACCTCTCCACCAACGCGCCGACCCCCGCGGCGAGCATCTCCGCCCCCGAGGCGAATCCGCTCATGCGGGCCGCCTCGTCGTTGGCGAAGACCAGGCGTCCGATCGCGTCCTGCGCGGTGATCCCCTCGCTGACGCTGCCCAGGATGACGTCGAGCTGATCTCGCGAGGCGCGCACCTCCTCGTCCGCACGCTTGTGCTCGGTGAGATCGATGCACGTGCCCAGCCACTCCAGCACGGTGCCGTCGTCGTCCAGCACGGGCACGCCGCGCGAAAGCACCTCCGCGTAGGATCCGTCGGCGCGGCGCAACCGGAATTCGACGTCATACGGCAACTTGTTTGGACCTGCCTGCCAGGCGCGCTGAGCGCGCTCGCGGTCCTCCGGATGGACCGCCTCCAAGAAGCCGCGTTCGACCAGCTCATCCGCGGATTGGCCGGTGAAGGCTCGCCACGACGGAGAGTCCTCCATGACCTCCCCGCGCGGACCCATGCTGAAGACCACCTGGCCGGTGGCCTCGACCAGCGACCTGTACCGCCGCTCCAGGCGTCGCTCGGCGGCGATCTGGGCGCGCTCGTGCTCGAGGGTCCGGAGCAGCTGCTGCTCCAGGTCCTCGGCACGCTCGCGCAGCTCGAGGATGGTGCGGACCTTGGTACGCAGCGCCTCCGGCTCGACGGGCCGCACGATGTAGTCGGCGGCCCCGTACTCGGATGCGAGGCGGGCGCCCTCCGGCCGGCTGGCGGCGGTCACGAAGAGGATGGGGATCTCCCGGGTGCGCGGGCGCGAGCGGATCAGGTTGGCGGTCTCGAAGCCGTCGCTCCCCGGCATGTTGACGTCGAGCAGGATCAGCGCGCAGTCCTCTTCGGAAAGGAGGAACTTCAGCGCCTCGGTGCCCGAGCTGGCCTTGACCACCCGGTGCTCGAGCGGCTCGAGAGCGGCCTCCATGGCCGTCAGGTTGGGGGCATAGTCGTCGATCAGCAGGATGGTCGGGGGCTGGCGATTCTGCACGGGCCGATACTTCCTCGGGAATGGCGCTGCGGTCCACAGCGAGGCGCCTGAAGGGACGACCAGCGGACGATCGGGTCAGAGGAACAATGTACCGGTGATCTGCACCGACAACGGGTTCCCCGGCGTGAAGTGTACATCCTGCACGGGATGCTGCTCGGGCACGAATCCCGGTCGCAGGTCCGCGCCGCTCGTCACCTGCGACACGTTCCCGAACTGCGCCTCCCGGTAGACCGCGTTGGTGAGGTTCTCGGCGGAGAGCGTCACGCTCCAGCGGCGCGTCACGTAGGCAACCGCCGCGTCGAGCACCGTGTATCCCTCCGCCACCAGGAAACACCGCAGTCCTTGCGGGGTGCTCGCGTCGAGGGCCGGCGTGCAGGGAGAGACGCGCGGGCCGGCGGGATTCGACGGGTCGAGGGGATCGTCGGCGGTGAGCTGGGACGCGGGCCGGTCGCCCACGTGACGCAGGCGCAGCGAAGCTTGCAGCCCCGACGGGTGCTGTGCAGTCAGCCCGGCGGTGACGATGCGCGACGGCGCGAGCGCCACGGCGTTTCCGTTCCCCGAGTCAGCCTTGAAACGGGCCTTGGCCAGGGATACGTCGAGATCGGCGTACAGCCAAGGCAGGATCCGCCAGCGCGCCTCGAGGTCGAGCCCCTGCCGGCGGGTGGCGCCGGCCGGCTCGGTGCCTCCCGTGTCGCCGCTGAAGACCAGCTCGGAGTCCAGGTCGAGCCGCCAGGCCGCCGCGGCGAGATCCAGCCGGCCGTCGAGCAGGCGCGCCCGCGCGCCGACCTCGTACCCGAGGGCGCGAGGCACTGCGCCCGCGCCGCCGGTCTCGATCGCGCTCCGCGCGTCGTTGGAATGGAAGCCCGAGCCGAAGTTCAGGTACACGTCCAGCTGCTCCAGCGGGGTGAGCACTACGCTGGCCTTCGGCGACACGATGTTGCTCTGGACGGCCGGCGGCAGCGGATCGGGATGTTCCGGATCGATCGCTCCCGAAGGCAGCTGGGAGTGCACGTCGAACTCGAACAGATCGTCGCGCAGGCCAAGGACCAACCGGAGCCAGCGGACGGGGCGGAAGTCTTCCTGCACGAACGCGGCGGCGTCGGACTGCCGGTCCTGGGTGCTGATGCAGGGATTGGGCACGTCGCCGCACCCGGACAACCTGGTGCGGCGCTCCACCTTCCACAGGCTGGCGGCGACGTCGTCGGCGCGGAACTGGGCGCCCAGGGTGGTGAGGAAGCCGAGGCTTCCCAGGCGATCGAGCCGGTCGTAGCGGAAGCTGGCGAACAGCGTGGTGCGCTGGTCGTCTTGCTCGATCTCGTCCCCGTGGACCGGATCGACCTTCTGGAAGGTGAAGTCGTTGAAGAGCGTCAGCCCGTAGCGGATCGCCGAGAGCGACGCGCGGAAGGTGGATCGCGAATCGGGGTGCGTGACGAAAGCGAGGATGGCCTGCTGGCGCTGCGTGTCGCCGCCCTCGGTGGGATCGATCGACCCGTAGCGGTCGAGCAGCCCCGCGTCCACCAGCCGCGCCGGGATCTGCCCCGAGGCGATCCAGCTCGACGCGTATGCAGTTGCGAGCAGCGAGAGCGTGGTCTCGGGCGCCACGCGCCAGGTCGCCTTGGCAAACAAGTTGTACCGCTGCAGCTTCTCCGAGTGCAGGAACGGACCGCCGGTGCCGGAGACCTCGGCCGCGAAGTACGGCTGGAGGTCGCCCGCGAACGGGCTGGCGATGCCGAGGAAGCGGTACCCGAGGAACTTGCGGGCCGTCCCGTCGTCCCGGCCGCCGCTCAGGGTGGGGAAGAGGCCGGCGGTCGCGCTCACCTGCGATTTCTCGAAGCGGTCGCGCGTGACCAGGTCGACGGCGCCCGCCGTGTCGAAGTCGCCGTACTCGACGAAGTACGGCCCCTTGGTGATGTCGATGCGCGCGATCGTCTCGGGGATGAGGAAATGGAGATCGGCGTAGCCCTGGCCGTGCGCGTGCGACGGCATGTTCACCGGAACCCCGTCCAGGTTCACGCTCACGTCGGTGCCGTGGTCCGCGTCGAACCCGCGCAGGAAGATCTGGTCGGCCTTTCCGCCGCCCTGATGCTGGGCCAGGACGAGCCCGGGGACGACGCGCAGGATGTCCTCGGGCGTGAAGCGCGGGCGCAGCAGGAAATCGCGATCGCGCACCGTGCGAGCGCTGGCGGCGGTCAGCGGCCGATCCCCCTCGACGTCGGACTCGAACACGGGCTCGGACCCTGGCCGGGCTGCGGGGCGGGCCGTCTGGCGCAGCGCGGGCGCCTGCGCCTCGGGCAGCTCGAAGTGGACCTCGTAGTCGAGCTGGACCGGGACCGGCTTCCCGTCCCGCGTGGCCGGTTGGAAGCGCAGCTTGCGCGCTGCCTGCAGCGCAGACTCGTCGAACCCGTGGCCGGCTCCCTGGACGACCCAGGCCGAGGTCACTCGCCCGTCGGTACCCACCACGATCCGCACCACCACCGTTCCGGTCAGGCCTGCAAGGCGCGCCTCCTCGGGGTATTCCGCCTCGGCCCGCTCCAGGACCTGCGGCGCGACGAGCCCCTGCGGCGCCTGCGCCAGCGCGGAGAAGGAAAGCGAAGCGGCCGCGCAGCACGCGGCTGCGCGCAAACGAGAGCGCATGAGGGCCTCCGAGAACGATCGGCGAACGCGGCTTAGGGTCGATCAGCCGCGCGGAGGCCCCTGCGCTCGATCGGGAACGAGGTAGCGCGGGGAAAGATGCGCCGGAGTGTACTCGGCCGGCAGCCGCTCCTGCACGGACGCGCGCGGCGGAAGCGGCGGCGGGGGATCGGCCGGGTGCACCGCCAGCGCGAGGTGCGCGAGCGACCCCGCCCCGTGCTCGGCGCCCGGCGCGCCGTGCTAGTGTGAATGCCGGCCGCCCAGCGCTTCCTCGGCAGCGCGCGCCAGCTCCTGCGAGTAGCCCGCCCCCCGGTCCTGCCGGAAGGCGACCTGGAAGAGCCGCTCCAGCGCGCTCTCGCGCTCACGCGCGTGCAGGTCGCCATGCAGGGCGGGCCCGACGGAAAGGCCGAACGCCGCCAGCGCGGCTGCCAGGAGGGCACGGCGCCGGCGGGCGAGAGCGGTCACGCCCCCCAGGTTCGCTCACGGCGAAGTGCGCCGCAAGCCTCCCGTCCTCAGAACACTGGAGTCTCGACGTACGTCCCGAAGGGGACCTTGAGCCGCGCGACAATCTCCCCCATGGTCGCGCCGGCCTTCACGAGATCGATGGTGACCGGCATCAGGTTCACCGACGGGTCGCGCGCCTCGCGCTCGAGGCGATCGAGCAACGCCGAGACCCGGGCGCCGTCGCGCTTGCGGCGGATCTCCTGGGTCCGCGCGATCTGCCTCTGCTCGACCTCGGGATCGATCTTGTGGATCTCGATCTGCTCCTGCTTGGGTGGATCGACGTACTTGTTGACCCCGAGCACCGGCAGCTCGCCCGAGGCCTTCTTCCGCGCCGTCCGGTAGGCGGTCTCGGCAATCTCCCGCTGGAAATAGCCCTGCTCGACCGCGCGGACGGTGCCGCCCATCGTCTCCACCTTGTCGAGGATGGCGAAGACCTCGTCCTCGATGCGCTTGGTGAGCGACTCGACGTACCAGGAGCCGCCCAACGGATCGGCGACCTGCGCCACGCGGGTCTCGTCGGCGATGATCTGCTGCGTGCGCAGCGCGAGCTTCATCGCCATCTCGGAGGGGATGGCGTAGGCCTCGTCGAGGCCGTTGGTGTGCAGCGACTGGCACCCGCCCAGCACGGCGGAGAGCGCCTGAATCGCGGTGCGCACGACGTTGTTCATGGGCTGCGGCTTGGTCAGCGTGGCGGCGGCGGTCTGGCAATGGAATCGCAGCCGCATCGACTCTGGCTTTTGCGCCCCGAAGCGCTTCGCGATCTTCGCCCAGCACCTGCGCGCCGCGCGGAACTTGGCGATCTCCTCGAAGAAGTCCTGCTGGGCGACGAAGTAGAAGGCGAGCCGTGGAGCAAACTCGTCGACTGCCACGCCGGCTTGGGTGACCTCCTGCAAGTACGCCACCGCGTTGCACATGGTGAAGGCCAGCTCCTGCACCGCGTTCGCTCCGGCCTCGCTGATGTGGTAGCCGCTGATGTTGATGGGGTTGTAGCGGGCCAGGTTGCGCGCCGAGTAGACGATCAGGTCGCGCACCACGCGCATCGACGGCCGGATGGGGAAGATCCATTCCTTCTGCGCCTGGTACTCCTTCAGGATGTCGGCCTGGACGGTCCCGGAGAGCTTGTCCGGGTCGTAGCCCCGCTCCTGCGCCAGCGCGACGTACATCGCGAGCAGGATCCAGGCGGTCGGGTTGATGGTCATCGAGACGGAGATCTTCTCCAGATCGATGCCGTCGAAGAGCGCCCTCATGTCCTCCAGCGTGTCGATGGCCACACCCTCGCGTCCCACCTCGCCTTCCGAGAGCGGATCGTCCGAGTCGAAGCCCATCAGCGTGGGCATGTCGAAGTCGACGGAGAGGCCCGTCTGTCCCTGCTCGATCAGGTAGCGGAACCGCCGGTTGGTGTCCTCGCCGGTGCCGAAGCCGGCGATCTGGCGCATCGTCCAGTTCCGCCCGCGGTACATCGTGGGGTACGGCCCGCGGGTGAAGGGGAACTGGCCTGGAAGCCCGATCTCCTCGAACGGCACCGCGTCCTCGGGGGTGTATACGCGGTGCACGGGGATGCCCGAGGCGGTCTCGTAGCGTTCCTTCGACTCGGGCTGGCGCTTGCGGAACTCGCGCAGCTCGTTCTGCTCCCACTGGAGGCGCCACGCGCGCGCCATCTCCTTCTCGTCGCTCATGTCAGCTCCCTCGAGATGCCCTGGCGGTAGAGGTCGCGATCGTCGATCACCCGCTTCGCCTTGAACTCGGTCCTCGGCAGCGTGCCTTGCGCCACCAGCTCCAGGCGGGGGCGCACGCCCAGCCGCGCCTGCAGGCGCTCGCGCATCTCGCGCTCCAGCGCCAGTGCGTCGCATCCCGTAGCGATCTCCGCTCGGACCAACAGGTCGTCCATCGCCTCGCGGCGCGAGATGATCACCCGGAACTCGCCGCCGAATCCGTCGATGGCGCGCAGTACGTCCTCGATGGCCGAGGGATAGATGTTCTCGCCCCGGACGATGAACATGTCGTCGATGCGCCCGTAGATCCCCTGCGGCAAGCGCGGATAGGTCCGGCCACACGCGCACGGCGCATCGGTCCAGCGGGTCAGGTCGCCGGCGACGAAGCGGATCATCGGCTGCGAGGTGCGCTCGAGGTGTGTGTAGACGGGGGTGCCTTCCGCGCCGTACGGGAGAGGCTGGAAGGTCTTCGGATCGCACACTTCGGTGTAGACGACGTCCTGCCAGAGATGCATGCCACCCCGGGCCAAGCACTCGCCGTCGGTCATCCACGGAGACATCTCGGCGGTGGATCCCATGTCGATGCACGCCGCGCCGAAGGTCTCCTCGATCTGCTTTTTGGTCGAGGGGATGCCAGCGCCCGGTTCTCCGGAGAAGAACATGACGCGGAACCCGAGCGAGCGCGGGTCGATCCCTTCGCGCCGGGCGGTGTCGGCGAAGTGGAGCGCGTAGGAGGGCGTGCCGTAGAACGCGCTGGGCTTCATCTCGTGCGCCCAGGAAACGCCCATCAGCGTCTGGCCGGCGACGCCGGCGCCGAAGGGGAACGCGGTCGCTCCCAGCCGCTCGACTCCGATCAGCGCGCCCCAGGAGCCCATGTAGAGGCTGAAGAAGGAGCAGATCATCACCCGGTCGCGCGGCCGGATCCCGGCGCCCCAGAGGATGCGGGCGTGCGCCTCCGCGATGCGCCCCCAGTCGTCGCGACCGATGCCGAACACCGTCGGGCGCCCGGTCGTGCCGCTGGTGCCGTGGATCCGCGCTACCTCGGCCGGATCGATGCACAGGTAGTCGCCGAACGGCGGGTGCGCCGCCTGCGCCGCGCGCAGCTCGTTCTTCTGCACCACGGGGAAGCGGCAGAGGTCGCGGAGCGTCCGCAGCGAGTCGGGAGAGACCCCCGCCTCCTCCCACTTGCAGCGGTAGAACGGGCTCTTCTCCCAGACCCAGCGCACCTGCGCGCGCAGCTTTCCGAGGATCAGCTCCTCCCGCTCCTCCGGCCGCGCGCGCTCCACCTCGGGAAGCCAGAACTGCTCGTCGGGCCGGGGACGGTAAGCCGCGTCGTACTTCGGCGGCCAGGCGCGCAGATCCACGCCGCGCTCGCGCGCGATGCGGGTCAGGTCCAGGGCCATCACCTCACTCCAGCGGACGCGCGGCGGCGAGCGCGCGGATCCGGGTGATGATCACGTCGGGCGGGGTGTCCTGGGGGAAGATCTCCGCGACTCCCTGGTTGCGGAGCAGCTCCACGTCGTCGTCGGGGATCACGCCGCCGATCACGACGGCCACGTCGCCGGCGCCCGAGGCGCGCAGCTTCTCGACGATGCGGGGCACCAGCGACATGTGCGCGCCGGACAGCAGGCTGATCCCCACCACGTCCACGTCCTCCTGAACGGCCGCGCTGACGATCTGGTCGGGAGTGCGGTGCAGCCCGGTGTAGACGACTTCCATCCCGGCGTCGCGCAGGATGCGCGCCACCACCTTGGCCCCTCGGTCGTGCCCGTCGAGGCCCGCCTTCGCCACCAGCACCCGGACAGGACGCGCCATGATCTCCTCCGCCGTGCAGCGACACTCCTGCAGCGGGGCGGGCAGGATAAGCGCGGGTCCGCGCCAGATTCAATGCTGAGTACCCGGGCAGCGCCTCGGCCGGCAGGGCTCCTACCGGGCGCGCTTCAGCACTCCCGCCTCGTAGAGCAGCGCTGCCCGCTGGACGAGGCCTCCGATGATGTCGCCGTAGAAGCGGGGCATCGAGCTGCCCGCGCCCGTGCCCGCGGTGAAGGAAGAGTGCGCATCTCGACCGGCGAAGCTCTCCAGATAGCCGCGATCGATGAGCGTCTTGACCCACGGATAGGTCTCCTCGCTCACCTCGGCGACGGCCGCGCCCTTGACCTTGCCGTCCGGCGCCAGCGCCACTGCGACGCGTACCGGCCCGTGGATGGTGTACTCGGTGAGGAACGTGACCGCGCCGACGTCGTGCTGCAGCTCGTCGCGGCCGATGTAGAACCGGTAGAAGTCCTCGTCCGGCGTCCAGCCGGTGGACTTCCTGATCGCCGCCCGCTCGGCGGGCGTCAGCCGCACTTCGCGCACGAAGTACCGCTTGGCCCCCGCGAGAAGGCTTGCCACGGCGTCGTGGTCGGAGAGGAGGAGGACGGGGGGCGTGACGTGCGCGAACGCCGGCGCGGCCGCCATCGCACAGAGGAGAAAGACCAGTCGACGAGTCATGCCGTCTCCTTCCGCAGCCAGAGCTCGTGCATGGACAGCGAAGCGATGACCACGTAGCCGAGCGCGAACAGCGTGCCGCCGGCGATCACCAGGACGCTCAGCGAAGGCGAGACGAAGCGCGTCGCCCACATCCCGCCGATGTCCACCAGCGTTCCCACGAACGGCAGGGAGACGATGACCGCCTTGGCTCCTTCGCGCAGGGGCACGAAGAGGAAGATGAGGCCGAGGAGCCCGGCGATCAGCGTCTGCCCGAACAGGTGCGTGTGGCTGGTCTGGATGAGCAGCGGCGTCCGCATCCACACCTTGGCCTCCCTGGAGATCTGGGAGAGGTCGATCTCCTGCTCCGCCATCATCTCGCCGTGTCGCATCCCGGTCATCGGCAGGTCGGGCGAAAGGCTTTCCCGGACGGCGGAGGGAGAAACCCCGACGGCCGTCGACGCCTGGGCGAACGCGGCCAGGGCGCCGCAGCCGATGCCGAGGAGGAACAAGGAGCAGAAGACCTTGCCGCTGAGAGGCAGGCGCGAGAGACGGATGCCGTTCATGGGCGTCCTCCTCAATAGTTGACGACCACTTGCGCGGTCACGACGTGCGCCGTCTTCGACGCGTCGGAGATGGGGAAGCCCGGCGGCGTGTTCGAGAAGACGGTGCGATCGGAGAAGCCGAGCCGGTATTCGAACCGCAGGTCGACCCAGTCGACCGGGTGCCGCGTCCGAGAGTAGCTCACGCCGAGCGGGCGGAGATCCGGGATGAGCCGCGAAAGGTGCACGATCGGGACGACGGTGACCGACTGCAGGAGTTGCGCGACGCCCGTCCGCGCCCCGTCGAGATCGTTGAACAGCGAGTAGCGGAGCGAGACGCCCAGCCAGCGCAGGACGTCGTAGTGGAGCAGCCCGTACAGCCCGAACCAGTGGACGTCGGCGCCGGAGACCGCATCGGCGGCGATGGGATCTCCTCGCCGGCGGAAGGAGACGTTCGATTCGCCGCCGTAGACGAACTCCCCGGCGAAGAGCAGCGGCAATGACGGTGACCAGGTCACGTCGGCATCGACGATCCAGCGGGCGTCGGAGTTGTCGCCGCCCCGCTCCGGCCCCCAGAAGCCTCCCAGGCCGAGGCTCAAGAGCGAGGCGCCGTGCAGCGGGGTCAGGCCGATGCGGCCGCCGACGCTCTTGGCGGCGTTGTTGTCCTCGAGGGGATCCTCGGTGGTCTCGTTCTCCCACCGGTTGACGAGCCACACGGACGCGTCGAGCCAGGGCGCGAACTGATAAGCCGCCTGCAGCCCGGTCATGCTCTGCGGCCGCCCGAAGCGCTGCAGCTCGGAGGTCGTCGCGGTCAGGTTCAGCGCGGCGTCGTGCCGCTCGTACCCGAAGGGCGCATCGAAGCGGCCGATGGAGAACGCGATCCCGTTGCCGATGGGTGCCACGGCGGTGACGTTGAACCGATGCAGGCTGACCTCGGTCTCGATCGCCTCCTCGCCGAACTGCTCGGTGCAGGGGTCGGTCCCGGGACAGCCGGAGTCCGGACCGACGAACCCGTGGCTGTGCCGATGGCCCCCGCGCTCCACCTCGAGGCTCGCGCCGGCGGAGAGCCAGGGCGAGAACGTCTTGAAGGCGCCGATGCTGAATTGGTCGAAGCGGAAGTCGATATGGGTGGGCTCCGACGAGACCGGCGCGCTCCCGGCGAACTCGGGGACCAGCTGGATGCGCGAGTTGTAGTTCGCCGACCCGACGAAGAAGCCGGAGATCCGGACCCCGGCGACCCCGAACGAGGCGGGCGCTTCCACTGAGTCGAGCGCGACTTCGCGCTCCTGCCCCGAGGCGGCAAGAGCGAAGAACGAGCTCGAGAGAAGCGGCAACGCGACGGATGCGCGTACGCGCATTTGAACCCTCCACCACTGCGACGGAGCGTGAGCGGACCGGACGAAGCGACGGGGCTCAGGCGAGCGGCGGCGGTGTGGGAACCTCTCGAGCGGGAGACTGCGGGCGGGATGGCGCCGGGGGGAGTGGAGGTGCGGCGGGCAGCGCAACCGGCGTCAGCAGCGCGGACTGCGGCAAAGCAGGCGCGACCTGGAGGACTATCAACCCGGGCTCGCTCGTTCCCGCGCAGTTGCGGACGAAGCGCTGATCCGAGGCCAACTCCCTGGCATGCGTGCACGTCGGACAGCGGCACGTTTGCGACAGCTCGTGATGGCAGCAGCAGCTCGCCGCTTCGGCGGTCGCGATCAGCGGCAACGTCCCGGTCGCCTGCAGCGACACGGCGCAAGCGACCAGCACGCCCATGCTTCTGCAGCGCGGGATCGCGAGCATCGCCGCGCCACGTATGTCGAGAACGGACTGTTAGTCAATGCCGCTCAGTGCCGCGGTGCACGCAAGAGCAGGTAGACGTAGCCTCCGAACAAGACTTGCGACCCGTAGATCGCCGGCCCGGCCAGATCGCTCGGCACCCGGCCAAGCGACGCGCGCGCTCCCAGGGCCGGCTCGATGGGCCCCACCGCCGGGAACGAGTGTACGAATCCGAGCACCCCGCTGAAGAGGAGGTACGACTGCGCGAACGCCGCCAGGCCGGCCAGTCCGGGCACGACCAGGTCGTGCGCGGACTTCTGCACCACCTCGAGCCGCACGAACGGAGCGTTGCGCCCGTCGAGATCGAAGTTCGTCTCGAAGAGGACGCTGTCGAGCGGCGTGGCCTCCAGGTCCCGTCCCCAGACCAGAGTCGAGTCCACCTGGACCTTCGGCAGGGGCAAGCTCACCGAGAGCGATGCCGTCACCCGGCTCTCGCTCAGGGAGGCCCCCGCGAGCGCCGGCGGCTCCGGGCTCGCCAGGTAGCCGTACGAGACCTGCAAGCTGACCGGCTGGACAGGATTCGCCGAGAGTCTCACCGAGAAGGAATCGAGAGGACGGAAGTCGAAGTTCCATCGGTCCTGGTCGGGCTCGCGCCCGTTGAACCAGGAGGCCTCGAGCTTCACTTGCCGCGTGTAGAGGCCCGCGGTCGCCACGCCGAAGCTGACGTGCGTCGAGTCCTGCCAGTGATGCGAGAGCGGCGGAAACGGGTCGCCTTCCGCCGAGGCACGGTGCATGAACACGGGCGGCCCCAGCGCCGGCTCGCCCACGGGCGCCAGGTACAGCTCCACGCCGAGCCAGTCCGACAACGGACGGCGATAGGTGACCGACGCTTCCATGAAGAGATCGTGCGGATGCTGCCGGTCGTGGATATGGACCCCGTTGTAGTACTCGCCCGTCTGGAGCAGCTCGGGAAATCCGCCGCCGGGGACGGTGAGCGGCTCGAGCGAAAGCATGCCGCGGAGCTGCGCCTGGCCTCCCCACAGTCCGTGCTCGGCCATCCCCATGATCCAGTTGGTGGACATGAACTGCGTCCCGCCGCGGTTGCCGAGCTGATCGTCGAATCCCACCGAGGCCGCGCCGTGCACCATGAAGGCCCAGCCGCCGCCGAAGTGAATGCCGCGCATCGGCGACGCGTCCGGTTGCCAGCTGGTGCCGGAGGGATTGCGCATCATCGGCAGCGCCAGCTCGGGCGGCTCCTCGGACGGCATCAGCTCCATCCCGCATTTCGGGCATTGGCCGGGATGGTCGGAATGGACGTCTGGATGCATGGGGCAGGTGTACGTGACGCGGGACTGGGCCAGGGCGGGGGCTGCCGCGCAGAGCAGCGCGGCGGTGGCGAGGCGCGGCAGCATCCAGACCTTGTACCGGGCCGCGGCGCCGCGTGCTACATCCGGACGATGCGCAGGGCCGCGCTGGCGCTCGCCGTCCTGGTGTCGTCCGGCGCCCGCGCTGACGGCGCGTTCCCCACCGGAATGAGCGTGCTGCTCCCCGCCGGCTCGCCGCAGCTGATCCTCATCGGGACCACGTTCGGCCTGGTGGTGTCGCAGGACTCGGGGACTTCGTTTCGCTACGTGTGCGAGCCGTACGTGACCGGCTCCGGCATCAACGTGCTCGTCTACCAGGCCGGATCGGACGGCGAGGTGGTGGCCGCCCACCAGGACGGCCTGTCGCGCACTTCGGACCTCGGTTGCACCTGGACGCGCGCCTCGGGCATTCCCGCCCAGCTGCTGGTGACTGACGCGTTCGTCGACCCGTCGAATACATCCTCCGTGCTGGCGATCGCCTTGCCTCCCTTAGTGGGCGCCTCCCTGTTCGCTTCGACGGACGGCGGCCTGAGCTTCGGCTCCACGCTGCTGACGAGCGGCACGCCCCAGGTCCTCGCCGACGAGCGGCTGCTCAGCGTCGAGATCGCCGCCTCGGCACCGGGCGTCTATTACGCGACCACCTTCGCATTCCCGACCGCTTCCTCGCCGGCGGGCAGCGCCGCCCTCCTGCGCAGCGGCGACGGCGGAGCGACCTGGACGCGTTTCGACCTCGGCGTCGGTCCCTCCGTACAGGTGAAGATCGCCCAGGTCGATCCCGCCGACGCGAAGACGGTGTACCTACTGGTCAGCTCGGCCGCCACGGACGAGATCCGCGTGACCACGGACGGCGGCGCGATGGTCCAGCCGCTGCTCGCCCCGAGCGGCTTTTTGGGTGGGTTCCTGCGCGCCTCCGATGGGACGCTGTACGCCGGCACCCTCGACGGCAGCTTCTACGTCCGGGCCCCTGGCGCGGCGGGCTTCGACCGCCTTCCTGGCCCGCATCTTCACTGCCTGGGCGAGCGCGCCGGGCTCGTCTATGCGTGCGGCGACCCGATCCTCGACGGCTACGGCCTGGTGACGACGGTCGACCGCGGCCGCTCGTTCCAGACGCTCCTCTCGTTCATCCAGATCCTGGGGCCCGCCACCTGCCCCGCCGTGCAGTCCGCCTGCGCCGCGAACTTCGACCAGCTCCAGCGCGCGATCCTCGGCGCCCCGGGAGTCGGGAGTTGTAGCTGCGGGCTTCCCGCGGGCGACGCGGGCGCGCTCTTCATCCTGATCGCGGCGCTGGCGAGGCGGCGTCGAGCGCCTGCGCCAGGTCGGCGATGAGGTCGTCCGCGTCCTCGATCCCCACCGACAGCCGGATGAGGCTGTCGTAGATACCGATCGCCTCGCGCTCCGCCGTGGTCAGCTCGTAGTAGGACATCAGCGCGGGCTGCTCGATCAGCGTCTCGACCCCGCCGAGCGACGGCGCGATGGTGGCCAGCTTGCAGGCGTCGACGAACCGCGACGCCTCCCGCAGGCCTCCGTCCAGGAGGAAGCTGACCACTCCTCCGAATCCCTTCATCTGCTCTCGGGCGACTTTGTGATCGGGATGGCTGGGCAGGCCCGGATAGAAGACGCGGCGGACCCGCCGTTGCGACTCGAGCCATTGCGCCACCTGCAGCGCGGTGCGGTTCTGGCGCTCGACCCGCAGCGAGAGCGTCTTGAGGCCGCGCACCAGGAGGTAGGCCGCGTGCGGGTCGAGGTTGCCGCCCAGCACGCCGCGCAGATCGCGGATGGCGGCGATGAGCGGGGCGCGGCCGGAGATGGCCCCCGCCAGGACGTCGTTGTGGCCGGCGAGGTACTTGGTGCAGGACTGGATGGACAGGTCGGCGCCCAGCTCGAGCGCGCGCTGGTTCATCGGCGTGGCGAAGGTCGAGTCGATGAGGAGATTGATCCCCCGGAACCTGTCGCGCACTTCGGCGAGGGCGCGCAGGTCCGCGACGCGCAAGTACGGGTTGGTGGGCGATTCGGAGACGATGAGGCGCGTCTTGCCAGGCTGGACCGCCGCCGCGAGCGCGGCCGTGTCGCCAGGTTCGACCAGGGTGTGCGCGACCCCGAAGCGGGAGAGGAAGGCCCGGACGAACTGGCGGGTACGGCGGTAGCAGTCGGAGGTGAGGATGACGTGGTCGCCGGACTTGAGCAGCTCGAACATGGTGGTGGTGACGGCCGCCATCCCGCTGGCGAAGAGGGCGCAGTCCTCGGCGCCCTCCAGGGCGGCGATCTTCCGCTCCGCGGCCCGGACGGTGGGATTGCCGTAGCGCCCGTACTCCTCGCGCTCGAGCTCGCCGTCGAAGTAGCGGACGATCTCGGCGGTGTCCTGGAAGGCGTACGTCGCGGTGCAGACGATCGGCGTGGTGACGGCGTCGTGCGCCTTGCGGCGCTCCTCGCCTCCGTGCACGGCCAGGGTGGAGTCCTTGGGCATCGGCGGCCAGCCTTTCCGCCCACCCGAAGCCCGACCACGATCCCAGCGGCTTAGAGGGACATTTCTAAGGCGCGTCCCTCAAGGTGGGCGAAATTAGCGCGCCGCCCCGGTCCGGCAGCTCCGGAGCGCACCTACAGTGGCAGAAATTGCGCTCGGGCTCAAGCCGCACGGCCCTCACACAGCGGGCCCAGGGTGCGTCCTGAATTCCGCGTCCGAGGACTACCCACGAGGATCTCGATTGCTTTCCAGGGCGAATCGAGTGAAGCGACGGCGGGAATCCAACTCGCACGGCGGTGTCTCGACTTGTTCCGGGACGGGACGCGGCGCGTCAAGAGCGGCCACGCGCCAATTGGACCTACCCCACCAGCCGACATCTTTTAGCGCGACCCGCGTTGCCACCGACTAGCTCGCCCTGAAAAGCAAGCGGAGACCGACGGTCGCTCTTCCTCGGACGTGGAATTCGCGAGCGACCCCGGCTCGAGATTGCAAAGGGAACCCTGATCGATTGATCACCATTGGCAGAAATCGCCCGGACGAGGAAGCACGAGGTAGGATGTGAGCACTCCGTAGGGGGGACGGGAATGCGCACAACCGTCGGAACCATTGCTGGGCTGGCTGCCGGGCTGATCACGTCGCTCCTCACCGCGGCGATCTGTCTCGCGCTGGAGCGCTACCTCGGGTTCGGGTTCTTCACGCTCATGATCATGTTCATCATTCCCGCGGGCGCGGCGATCACCGGATTCGCGGCGTCGTCCGGCTATTACCTGGGCGCGAAGCTGTTCGATGCGCGGCCGAACTGGATCATGGCCCTGGGAATGGTCGCGATCGCTGGCCTGACGCAAGGTCTGATCTATTTCGGGATCTACGCGATGCTCACGCTGCCGGACGGGCGGCGGGTGATGGACCTGGTGGATTACTGGACCTTCGTGAAGGTCTATCTGGGCAACCAGCGATATACGATCGGCCACTCTTCTGGCTCCGGCATCGAGGTCGGAAACGCTGGATACGCCATCGCCGCGTTGCAGTTCCTCGGGTTCCTGGCGGGCGGCGGATTCACGTTCGTGCTGCTCAAGCGGCAGACGTTCTGCGAGAAGTGCGAGCGGTATTTCCGCGCGCGGCTGGCGGTCTCGAAGAAGGGGAGCGCGGAGTACATCGACGGGCTCCGGGCCAAGCAGGTCCTCTCACCGGACTACTTCGGGGCGCTCCAGGATGCTCGAGGAGAGGGCTTCAAGCTCGACGTGACGCTGTCCCAGTGTCCGGATTGCTCGCAAGAGGTCGTCTCGGAGCAGGTCCAGGTCCTGGTGAAGAAGCAATGGAAGGCGGCGCCGCAGCTGTCTCGGAAAATCGTCGCCGAAGGCCCCGTCCTCGAGACGTTCCAAGCCATCCCGGACGCAAAGCGCCCCATGTTCGCCCGATTCCGCTCGTAGTCAGCCGAGCACCGCCGCCGGCTCTGCGAAAGGCTGCAGCACCTTCCCGTACGTGTCGAAGAGCGGCGGAGGCACCCTCGCCTTCCCGCCCGTCACCTGGGATTGCAGCATGGCGGCGTTGGCGACCGCCTGGCCGCGGAAGTGGTTGTTGTTGACCACGTACACGTCCTCGACGCCCGGTTCCTCGGCCAGCTCGCGCGTGCGCGCGGCCCAGGGCTCCAGCTCTTTCGCAGTGTAGAGGTAGTCGTAGCGTTCGTCGCGGCCGGCGGTCTTGCGGAACCAATCGCGGTAGTTGCGGCCGTGCACGCGGACGTACCCGATCGCGGAGGTGGCGCGCGCGGAGGGCTTGATCGAATTGCGGAACAGCGGCTGGTCGACGTTGACGAAGCCCATTCCCCGTTCCGCGAGCTCCGCGTAGAAGTCCGGCTCGTTCCAGGAGACGTGCCGCACCTCGACCACCAGCGGGTACGCGCCGAAAGCGTTCGCTACGTCGCGCAGCCACTCCCGGTTCGCCTCGTCGTTGCGGAACGACCATGGGAACTGCAGCAGGACCGCGCCGAGTCGGCCTGCCTCTGCGATCGGATCGAAGCCGGCCCGCACCGCGTCGATCTCCTCGCCGGAGAACGCACTCTCGCGCTCGTGGGTGAACCGCTGCCACAGCTTGAGCGTGAAGCGGAATCGGTCGTTCTGCTTCACCCGCTCGGCCCACTTGCGCGCCGCCGCGGGCGCCGCGGGTCGGTAGAACGTCGAGTTGATCTCCACCGCATCGAAGTACCCAGCCAGGTATTGCAACGGATCGAACTTCTTCGGCTTGGGCTTGGGGTACACGGTCCCCGCCCAGTCGGGGTAGTCCCATCCGGCGGGTCCGAAGCGGATCAGGCCGCCTGCTCCGCCAGCGCGTACAGGTAGTGCACCTGCGAGAGGGCCGCGCCGTCGATTCCCTGCACCTTGGGGTTGCTCGACTCGATCACGAAATACTCGTCGGGGGCGTGCGCGCCCGAGCCGTGGCCGAGCCCGAAGTGCCCGGCGGCGAGCTTGAGCGGCGGCTCGGTGAAGAGGTACCCGGGCCACGAACCTCCCAGCCGCGGCCAGAGGACGGGGTCGATCCCTGCTCCCCGGTAGGTGGCCTGCTCGGCGCGGATCATCGCCGAGTCGGCGCGCGTGGTGTTGGGCGGGTACGCCCCGCCCACCTTGATCTCGATGTCGGCGAATCCCCGCTTGGCGAGGTGGGCCTTCAGTTTTTGCAGCGTGTCGTCCACGGTCATGTCGGGCACCAGCCGCAGGTCCAGCTTGGCCACGGCGCGGTGAGGGAGGATGGTCTTGCCGCCCGGCCCGGTGTAGCCGCCCACCAGGCCCTCGATGTTCACCGTGGGCCGGCCCGCCAGCCGCTGCAGCGCCTCCCGGTAGGAAACGTCGCGGACCCAGCGCTGGACGCTGAGAGTCTTCTTCTCCTGCGCCTCGTTGAGGCGCCGCGCCGCGATGTCGATCAGCCGCTCTTCGTCCGGCGAAAGGGGCCGGACCTTCTCGAAGTACCCGTCGATGGCCGGGTCGACGCCGTCCGGCGACACCAGGGTCGCCAGGGCCTGCACCAGGTGGAACGACGGGCTGTCCACCGACGCGCGCAGCGAGGAGTGGATGTCATGGGCGGGACCGCGCCCCCATTTCTCGCCGCTCGCGATCAGCTCCAGTTCGATGACGCCCTTCGCTCCCAGGTTGATCTTGACGTTGCCGTCCGGATCCTGCGCGGCGAACGGCATGTAGATGCCCACCGTCTTCGCGAGCGCCGCGGCGATCTCGGGACGCCGCACGACCTGCGAGAAGTGGACGGAGCCGATTTCCTCCTCGCCCTCCCCGACCAGCACCAGGTTCACCGGGGGCTTGCGCCCCGCCCCGCGCAGCGCATGGAGCGCGGCCAGGAAGGCCGCCTCGGGCCCTTTCTGGTTCACCGCGCCGCGGCCCACCAGCACCTTGCCGAATCCGGGCTTGTCGACCAGCCGCGCCTCCCACGGCGGCGAAGACCACTCGCTCGGATCGACCTGCTTCACGTCGTACATGAAGTAGAGGCCCACCGTCCTCGGCGCTCCCGCGTCGAGCGTGGCGAACACGCCAGGGAACCCGTCGGTGGGCACCTTCTCGGCGCGCTGGAACCCTGCGTCGCGCAGCATGCGGAGGAAGAGCTGGACGCCCTCCTCCCCGCCGATGCCCTCGGCGGCGATGGTGGGCTGGTGGATCCATTCCTGGAGCCGCTGCACCGCCTCGCCGTGGCGCCGCTCAATCTCGCGCTCGACCGGGCCGAGATCGGCGGCGCGCGACAAGCGCGGAAGCAGCAGCGAAGCGGCACCCGCCAGGGAGCCGCGCAGCATCGTGCGTCGGGAGAGGTTGTCCATCCGCTTTCCTCACCAATCCCGGAGCGTCGTGTCAAGCACGAACGCGACGCAAGTCTCTTGCGAGGCGATCTACCGCCCACCTAGCGTCGGGCGCTCTCGGGGGGCGCTTGCACGCAACCCGATCTTTGCAAACAGCCGAGGGGACCATGAGAAAACTTCCGAGGAAGAGGATCGTCGCGTGTCTTTGCCTTGGGCTCGCCGGCGCCGCCGCCGGTGTTTTCGCTGCCGGAGGGTCCCTTCCGTTCTGGGGACAGTGGGGCCGCACCCCGGACCACACCGGCATGGTGCCCGTCGCCGGCCAGACCGGCTCGAACATCCTCGCGAACATCGTCTACGACCCGTTCACCTCCAAGGAGCAGTCGGGGCCGATCACCACGGGCGATCTGCTCGTGCACTACCAGACACCGCTCATCGACGGGAACGACGTCTTCATGGAGTGCAAGACCGGCCAGTACTCGAACTTCAGGGACTGGCAGGTGCAGACCTGGTGCGAGGAGAAGTTCAGCTGGGTGAACGGCCAGCTGGTGCTGCAGTGGAACCACCTCAATGACTGGAAACCGGTGCCGTTCTCGCCTGACAAGGACGGACCGGGATGGGAGCCGGTCTATCACGGCGTTCTGACCGCGAACGCCATGTACGTGCCGGCCTTCGCAGGGGCGGTCTGGAAGCTCAATCGCAATGCGCCCGCCGGCACCAGTAGCGACGGCACGGTACTGGCGCGCATCACGCCGTTCGCGATCGACGATCCCAATACCTTTGCCGTGGGTCCGCTCAGCGCCGATGCCGCGGGGAACGTCTACTACAACGTCATGCAGCTCAACGGATCGGTGAAGGACCCCTGGCTCGTCGACGTGCCCAACTCCTGGCTGGTGAAGATTGACACCTCCGACCACGCCACGGCGGTCCCGTGGGCGACGCTGGTCCCCGGCTCGCCCGCCGCCACCGACCAGTGCCCGTGGCGCTTCTCGACGGCCGACCTCCCCTGGCCGCCCAGCCCCACCGCCGTCCCTCTCAACGTCACCTGCGGCTCGCAGCGGCCGCCGGTCAACACCGCGCCGGCCATCGGGCCCGACGGCACCATCTACGACATCAGCCGCGCCGCGCTGGACGACTACTTCGGTTACATGGTCGCCATCAACCCGGACCTGACGCCCAAGTGGATTGCCTCGATGCGCAACAAGTTCCTGGACGGCTGCGGCACCACGACGCTTCCTCCCAATGGGGCGCCCGGCGGCTGCCGCGCCGGCGCGAACTTCGGCGTGGCCCCGCCCGAGAACGCGCCGGGGTCCGGGCGGGTACTCGACGACTCCACCTCGGCGCCAGTGGTGGCGCCCGACGGGTCCGTCTACTACGGGGCGTATACCAGGTATAATTACGCGCAGGGCCACATGATGCACTGGTCGAAGCACGGCAAGTTCCTGCCGTCGAACATCGAGGCGATCCACGGGTTCCAGTTCGGCTGGGACACGACGCCGGCCATCTTCCAGTTCACGCTGCCCGACGGGACCCCGACCTGGTCAGTCATCACCAAGGACAACCACTACAGCGGCCTGGGCTCGTACTGCAACGATCCCACCTTCTGCCCGACGGATCGGACCGCGACCAACCCGCAGTACCCCGAGGAGTTCTTCATCAGCTCGCTGAGCCCCGACTTGAGCACCATCAACTGGCGCTTCCGGAGCACGAACACGCAGAGCTGCTCGACTCTACCGAATGGCACGTTCTCCTGCGTGTCCGATCATCCCAACGGCTTCGAGTGGTGCGTCAACGCGCCGGCAGTCGATGTCAACGGGACCGTCTACTTCAATAGCGAGGACGGCAACCTCTACGTCGTCGACCGCAATGGGAAGTCCGTGCGCAACGTCTTCACCCAGCTGGCGATCGGGGCGGCCTACACGCCGCTGTCGATCGGGCCGGACGGGAAGATCTACACGGAGAACGACGGTCGCATGTTCGTCATCGGCAACCGATGAAAGCCGGGGCCCGGGCGGAGCGCCGCGCGCCCCGGGCCCCTGTATCCGCCCGACCCTGTTGCATGCCTCGCGCATCTCCGCGACAACGGCGGAGATGACGCCCGCGCTGCGCAACGTGGTCGACGGGGCCGTGCTGCTCGAGTATCCGTGCGCCCCGGATGCGGCGGCGAACCGGGCCGCCCTGGCGCTCGCCGCAGTGCTCGCGCAGCAGCGGCCCCACGGCATGCTCGACGCGATCCCCGGCGCGCGCACCTTGCTCGTCCTCTTTGATCCAGACGTGCTCGACCACCCCTCGGCGGAGGATCTGCTGCTGCGTATCGAGCCCGTGGAGCAGAGCGCGGAGCCGCGCACCGTTCGGCTCCCGGCGCTCTACGGCGGTGAGGCGGGTCCCGACCTCGAACCGCTCGCGCATCGCGCCGGCCTGCCCGTGGAGGAGCTCGTGCGCCTGCACGCGGCGGCCGATCACCGGGTGGCCTTTCTCGGTTTCGCGCCCGGCTTCCCGTACATGACCGGCGCGCCGCGCGCCCTGGCGGTCCCGCGCATGGCCACACCCCGGGTGCGCGTTCCCGCGGGCAGCGTCGCGGTCGCCGACGGCTACACCGGCATCTACCCTTCTGAGTCGCCGGGCGGGTGGCACCTGATTGGCCGCATCGCGCGGCGGCTGTTCGACCCGTCGGCCTCGGCGCCTTCGCTGCTCCTGCCCGGCGACCGGGTCCTGTTCGAGCCGGTCGATGGAACACGCTTCGGCGAGCTGACCCGCGCGTCGCCGGCGCGAGGACCGTCCCACCGGCGGGGCGCCGCGGTCCTGCGCGTCATCGCTCCCGGCGCGTCCACGACCGTGCAAGGCGGCCCCAGGTACGGCGCCGGATCGATCGGCGTGCCCGCGGGCGGCGCGATGGACCTGCCGGCGCTCGCTGCGGCGAACGCGCAGCTCGGCAATCCCCCGCTCGCCGCTGGTCTGGAAATCACCGTCACCGGACCGGAGTTGGAGGCCCTGGTCCCCGCGCGCGTCGCGCTCGCGGGCGACGTGGAGCACCCGGCGGGAGCGTGGCCGCGCTCTCTCGGAAAAGGCGACCGGCTGAAGGTGGGCCGGGTGCGGAGCGGCGCGCGCGCATACCTATGCATCGATGGTGGTCTCGCTCAGCCTGCCCCCGGCGCCGCGGCTGGTGCTCTGCGGAGCGGCGATGTTCTCGACCGCGCGGACGTCGCGCCCGAGCCGGCGCGACCTCGCGTGCCGCCTCGCGCGGCAACGACTGGCACCGGTCCGCTGGAGCTTCGCGCAGTCCTTGGACCACACCTCCCCTATTTCTCGGCGACTGGCATCGAGACGTTCTTCTCCGCCGAGTACGTGCTGTCGCCCAGCAGCGACCGCCGCGGGCTGCGCCTCACGGGACCGCGCGTCGAGCTGGCGCGACCCGCCGATCTCCCGCCCGAAGGCGTGGCGCCCGGCTCCGTGCAGATCCCCGGCGACGGACTCCCCATCGTGCTCGGTCCCGACGGGCCGGTGACCGGCGGCTACCCGCGCGTCGCGTGCGTGATTGGCGCCGACCTCCCCCTCTTGGCACAGGCGCGGCCCGGGCAGAGGATCCGGTTTGCCAGGGTTACACTGGAGCAGGCTCTGGCCGCGCGGAGGGCACGATGAGCATCGACCTGAACGCGGACGTCGGCGAGGGCTGCGACGACGAGGCGCTGCTCCCCTTCCTCACTTCCGCGAACGTCGCTTGCGGCATGCACGCGGGTAGCCCAGGCGTGATGGATCGGACCGTGGCGCTGGCGCTGGCGCGCGGCATCCGCGTCGGCGCGCATCCGGGGTACGCGGACCGGGAGAACTTCGGTCGGATCGAGATGGATCTGCCGCTCGACGAGGTGGAAAACCTGGTGCTCTACCAGGTGGCCGCGCTCGACGGATTCGTCCGGTCGCGGGGCGGGCGGCTGGCGCACGTGAAGGCGCACGGAGCGCTCTACAACCGCGCCGCGCGCGAGCTGGATCTGGCGCGCGCCGTCGCCCGCGGGGTGCGGCGCCACCGGGAGGACCTGGTGCTGGTCGGCCTGGCCGGTTCCAAGCTGCTCGCCGCGGCCGAGGAGATCGGGCTGCCCGCGGCGGGCGAGGCGTTCGCCGACCGGCGCTACCTGCCGACCGGCGCCCTGATGCCGCGCAAGCAGCCGGGGAGCGTGCTGACCGATCCCGCCGAGGCCGCCGACCAGGCGGCGCATATCGCCCGCGACGGATTCGTCACCACCTCGGACGGCTCGCGCCTGCAGGTCGCGGCCCGCACGCTCTGCCTGCACGGCGACACGCCCGGCGCTCCGCGCATCGCCCGGGCCGTGCGCGAGCGATTGGAGCGCGAGGGAGTCCGCATCGCACCGCTCGCTTGAGTGCGATAATCGAGCCGCCATGAAGGCGCTGGCTGCCGCTGCAATCACGTTGGCGCTCTCCGCTTGTGGGGAGACGGTGGATCCCGTCGGGAACGTTTCCGCGTCCCGGGTGGTCGTCGAAGTGCGCGGACCCGGTCGGGTCCTCTCGATCCCTCCGGGGATCGACTGCCCAGGACGCTGCGCTGTGGCGTTCCCGCGGGGCAAGGCAGTGACTCTCGCCGCCGCCCCTGCCGAGAACGGCCAGTTCCGCGAATGGACCGGGGACTGCGCTGGCGCGACGGGATGCCACCTCTCGCTGGTGGCCGACGCGGCCGTGCGGGCCGAATTCGACCCGATGTGACGGAGCTGCAACGTCAGCGCGTATCTGCGCGGACCTCCGGCCTCTCCTCCGGCTTCGGCTGCTTCCGGCGAACGCTGAGCACCTTTCGGACGCGCGCGATCGGCTCGCCTTGCTCGTTGACGACCGTCACCTCGAAGGTGGGGTTGATCTTGCCCTTCGCGTCGATTTCCGCGCGCAGCTCGTCGACCCTTGCCCGCGGCATCTCGAACCGCGCCTTGACCTTGCCGCGCCCTGGCCTGAGGAACTCGATCGACGCGCTCTTGTCCCAGACGACGTACCCGTCGCCGAGTTGCATCATCAACATCAGCATGAAGAAAGGGTCGCACATCGAGTACAGCGATCCCCCAAACTGCGTCCCGACGAAGTTGCGATTCCACCCCGAAAGATTCATCGCCACGTCCAGGACGGTCAGGTCCGCGGCGACGTCGGTGACCGAGACGCCGGCCCCCAGGTAGGGCGGGTAGAAACGCATCAGCTTGAGAAAACGGTTGTTCCCGAACCAGCCCGCGACTCGCTGAAGAAAGCTCATAACGACAACAGATGCCTGACCTTGGCGCAGGTCGCCTGTCGACGGCGGAAATGATTCGTCGAGTCATAACGAGTCCGCGCGCATCTCAAATGGACCTTGCGTTGGATAGCGACGAGCATCTGCGCCGCGTGCGGCACCGCGCTTCTCGCCGCGGCGAGAGCGATGGACTTCCCGTGGTTCGAGCGGCACGTGCTGCTCCCCGGCTACTACCCATGGGAGCCCGCTTGGGTGTATCGCGACGTACGCGCTGGCGTCGCGATCGCCGGAATCGCGCTGATCGCCGCCTCGTGGCTGGTCGGCCGTGCGGCCGCCCGCGCCACGCTCGGCGGGGTGGCGAGGATCGCGCTGGCCGTGGCTCTCGCGCTGGTTGCGTCCGAGCTGATTCTGCGTCGTGGGAACGGGCAGTTGACGGCGTGGCGTGCGGCCAAAGTGGAGCTCCGTCTGGGCCGGCCGGATCCGCGTTTCGGTTGGGTCATGCTGCCGTCGCGGGCGACGGTGCTCGGACCGCCCGGTCATACGGTCGTCTACGCTGTCGATGCGTGGGGCGATCGGGCGCGGACGACCCAAGGAGCGCCGGACCCGGACCTGCCCTCCCTGATCGTGGGGGGCGAATCGATCGCGGCCGGGCATGGAGTCGCGTACGAGGAGACCTTTGCCGCGCTGCTGGGAGACGAACTGGGCCTGCAAGTGGTGAATACGGCTTGCGGCGGCTACGGTTCGGACCAGGCCTTGCTGCGTCTCGACGACGCGCTCGACCGGCTGCGGCGGCCCAGGGCCGCGGTCATCACTTTCGAGCCCCTCATGCTGGCCCGCAACGTGCAAGATTATCGCCCGCGCCTTGCGCTGCGAGAGGGTGTGCTCACCCTGGTGCCGCCGGCCGAGGGGGCCTTCGCAGGTCTCCGCCTGCGCGACGTGCTGTTCAACGAAGTGCGATACCTGAGCGATCGGGGGCTCCGCGACTCGATGAGGCTCACGGCCGCGATCCTGCGCGACTCGGCGCGCGCAGCGCGCCAGCACGGGGCAGAGCCCCTCTTCGCAGCGATCTCGATCGGAAAGCGGCGCACGCTCGAGGAGCACCCCGAAGGGGCCCTGCTGCGCGAGTTGCTCGTCGAGCAACGCCTTCCGTACGTGCTCGTCGATGTCGACCCGTCCGAGCTTCTGCCCTGGGACGGTCATCCGGATCCCGCGGCGCACCGGCAGATCGCGAGAGAGCTCGCGGCGGCACTGCGGCCGCGCCTCTCCCAGACCCAGTAGCTTCCAGGCGTCGAGCCGCGCCTCGCCGTCATCGGCGGCGCAACCTGCGGGCGATCCCGACCAGCCCGGCGGGCTCGAACGCCGCGATCAGCATGATCAGCAGGCCGTAGACCACCAGGTCCAGGCTGCGGCCGCTGCCTCCAAGCGCAACGCTGGTCACCGCCGAGAGCGGGATCAGGACCGCCGCGCCCAGCAGCGGGCCCACCAGCGTGCCGGCGCCACCCAGCACGACGACCAGGCAGATCTGGATGGACAGCGACAGCGGCAGCACCGAGGGCGGATCGATGAAGAGGACGTACTGCGCGTAGAACGTCCCGGCCATCGCCGTCAGGGCAGCGGAGATCGCGATGGCCAACTGCTTGTAACGGGTGGCCGGCACGCCGACGCTGCGGGCCGCCGCCTGGTCTTCGCGGATGGCGCGCCAGTAGTAGCCTGGCCGGCCGCGCCGCAGCCACGCGGCTAGCGCCAGGGAGAGCGCGAGCAGCGCGGCGATCACGTAGTAGTAGCCGAGCTTGTCGCCGAACTTGAACGCCGCCAGGCCCTCGCCCTCGATCGGCAGGAAAAGGCCCACCGCGCCGCCGGCGAACTCCCAGTTCGTCACCGCGATCCCGGCGATCTCGCCGATGGCGATGGTGGCGATGGCGAAGTAGTGGCCCGAGAGGCGGAAGCACGGGTACCCGATCGCCAAGGCGAGCGCTGCGGCGACAGCCGCGCCCGCGAGCAGGCCCAGCCACGGCGACAGGCCCGCGTGCTGGAAGAGCAGCGTGGAGGTGTAGGCGCCGGCGCCGAAGAAGGTGGCCTGCCCGAGGGAGATCTGCCCCGCGAACCCGCCAAGAATGTTCCAGGCCGTACCCAGCAATGCGTTGAGCAGCACCAGGATCATCACGTGCTGCGGATACGGTCCGCGCACGAGGAGCGGGTACAGGAGCACGGCGGCGGCGACCGCGGCGGGGATCGCGATCTTCACTGCTTTCCCACCAGGCCGCGGGGCCGGAGCAAGACCACCACGAGGTAGATGGCGAAGACGAAGAGGTTCTTCACCGCCGGGGCGACGAAGACGCCGGCGAGCGATTCGACCACCCCGATGAGGACCCCTCCGGCGAAGGCGCCCACCACGGAGCCGAAGCCGCCCAGCGCGACCGCCACGAAGGCGATGAGCGCGAACACGCCGCCCACCTGCGGGAACACGTAATAGAAGGTGGAGAGCAAGGCGCCGGCAACGCCGACGCAGGCCGCGCCCAGGCCCCAGGCGAATGCGAACATCCGGTCGGGATTGATGCCCATCAGCGAAGCGGCCTGGCGATCTTCCGCGGTGGCGAGGAGCGCGCGGCCCACCTCTGTCCGGGAGAGCAGCCACCACAGCGCGCCGGTCGTGATCACCGCTCCGGCCGCCGCCGCCACCTGCGGGCCGCTGACGTACACGCCGGCCAGCGCGAACCGGCCGGTCACCCAGGTGTCCCCCAGCGTCCGGAAGTCGGGCCGCCAGAGGAACTGCGCGGCATTCTGCAGAAAGACTCCCAGGCCGAAGGTGGCGAAGATCTGCGCGAGCATGGGGGCGCGCAGCACGCGGCGGATGAGCGCGTAGTAGACGAGGACGCCCAGGGCGAACAGGGCGACCGCGTTGATGGGCAGCGCGGCGATCGGGTCCCATCCCAACGCGGCGTGGAGGAAGTACGAGAGGTACATGGAGAGCATCAAGAACTCGCCGTGGGCGAAATTGACGATCTCCATCACGCCGAAGATGAGCGTGAGCCCGGCGGCGATGAGCGCGAAGACGAATCCGATGAGCAGGCCGGAGACGAGCGCCTGCGCGATGAGCGCGGCGTTCACTTGCCCCAGGCGGGAAGCGGCCAGCGCACCTCGGCGGCGGCGAGGTCGAACGGGAACACCACCACGTATTTGCCGTCCTGGATCTGCACCAGGATGCCGCTGCCGAGTGTGTTCTGGTGCGTCTTCGGGTCGAACTTCACCCCTCGCCAGGGCATGATCAGCGAGTCGCCCGGCAGGTCGGTCGACTCCAGCGCCGCGCGGATCTTCTCCGCATCGGTGGAGCCGGCGCGGTTGATGGCGTCGGCGAGGACGAGCATTCCCACGAATGCGCGAGCGCTGGTGCCGTCCATGTCGATCGCCTGACCACGCGCGGCCTGGGTCTTCTTGCGGAACAGATCGTTCACCTTCTGCACGATGGGCTTCTTCGCGCCCAGCCCCAGCGCCCACACTTCGCGCGAGAGCACTCCCTCGGCGTCCTTGCCCAGCGACGGCACGTACTCGCTCGAGACGTGGCCGGCATCCATCGCCAGGATGGCCTGCGGCCGGAAGTCCAGCTCTTTCATCGTCTTGGTGGAGAGGATGGCATCGTTGGTATACGAGGCTTGCAAGAGCACTTCGGGCGAGGCGGCCTTGAGCCGCTGGATCTCGGCGTTCAGGTTGGTGGACTTGGCGTCGTACGCCAGGTCGGCCACGACCGGATAGCCGTACTGCTGGGCGTATTTCTTCTCGAACTTGCTCACGTCGGTGCCGAAGAGCGTGTTCTCGTAGAACAGCGCCACGTTCTTGACCGGCTTCCCGCGCTTCTTCATCTCGCCCAGGAACTTGAAGAAGTTCTCGCTGAACTCGTCGTCGGTGGGAGTGGTCCGGAAGAACCAGCGGAACCCGCGCGACGTCAAAAGCGGCGAGGTCGAGTCGGCGTTGAGGAAGGGAGTCTTGAGCCGCTCCGCAGCCTGGCTGGCGGTCGCCGTCACGTTCGAGTTGTACGAGCCGATCAGCGCAATGACTTTCTCCTGGGAGATGAGACGCTCCGCCTCGGAGAGTCCCTTCTCCGGCGACGACTGGTGATCCGCGAACACGACGCGCACGCGGGCACCACCCAGGTTCGGCAGGCCCTTCCCCTTCCCCAGGGGCACGGGGAGGTCGACGTCCTCGTTGACCAGCTCGGCGGCGAGCTCGATCGCGTCCTTGATGTCGTTTCCCACCTTCGCCAGGTTGCCCGAGAGGGGATAGACGGCCCCGATCACGACCTCTTTAGGCTGGGCGGAAGAAGCGCGCGGGAAGACCAGCGACACGGCGAGGACGGCGAAGACAAGTGCGACCCGTCGGGACATGGTTCCCCCTCCAAGTTTGCCGCGGAGATTGTCCGACCGCGGACGGCCCGTCAACGAGGGCGGCGAGCGTCGCAGGCGCTCGCGGCCTTGACGCGCCGCGGCCCGCCCCAGAACAAGTACAATCGAACCATGCATGGCGGCCGCTGGACCGGGGCTGAGGCGCGTCGCGCGATCCGCACCGGAGAATGGACGGGGCCGACGGCGGGGCTGGCGCTGGCCCACGCTCAGGCGAACCTGGTGGCGCTGCCGCGCGAGCACGCCTTCGACTTCCTCCTCTTCTGCCAGCGCAATCCGCGCCCTTGCCCGCTGCTCGAGGTGGTCGAGGCGGGGCGCGTCGAGCCCGAATGCGCGGCCGGCGCCGATCTGCGCACCGACTTTCCGCGCTACCGCCTCTTCCTCGACGGAGCGCTAGCCGCCGAGATCGACGACGCCACCCCGCTCTGGCGCGACGACCTGGTCAGCTTTCTCATCGGGTGCTCCTTCTCCTTCGAAGCGCCGCTGATCGCCGCCGGCCTCGAGGTGCGGCACCTCACCGAGCGGAGCAACGTGCCGATGTACCGGACGGCCCGCCCTACCCGCCCGGCGGGTCCGTTTCGCGGGCCGCTGGTGGTGAGCATGCGCCCGTTCCGCCCCGCCGACGTCCCGCGCGTCGTGGAGATCACGGGGCGGCTCCCCCGCGTGCATGGCGCGCCGGTGCACGCAGGAGATCCCGCCGCGCTCGGGATCGCCGACCTGTCCCGACCCGACTACGGCGACGCAGTGACCGTGCGCGACGGAGAGGCGCCGGTCTTCTGGGCCTGCGGAGTCACTCCCCAGGCCGCTCTTCTCTCGGCGCGCGTCCCGTTCGCGATCACGCACGCTCCGGGGCACATGCTCGTCACCGATCTGCCTTGCTCGGGCCCGTTTCCCGGGGACGTGGCATAGCCCGCTTACAGCCCGAGGAAAGCCCTGCGGACCAGGTCGCTGCCGAGGAGCTCCGCAGAAGGGCCTTCGCGGACCATGCGCCCGGTCTGGAGGACGTAGGCGCGGCTCGCGCACGCGAGCGCGGCCCGCACGTTCTGCTCGACGAGCAGGAGGGTCAGGCCGGCGCGGTTGATGGACGCCAGCGCCTCGTAGATGCGGGCCACCAGCTTGGGCGCGATGCCCAGGGACGGCTCGTCGAGCAGGAGCAGGCGCGGGCGGCTCATCAAGCCGCGCGCGATCGCCAGCATCTGCTGCTCGCCTCCCGAGAGCGTCCCAGCGAGCTGGCGCGCGCGATCCTTCAACACGGGAAAGAGCGCGGTGACTTCGTCGAGGCCTCGTGCGCGGGCCCGAGGGTCCCGATACGTAAAGGCGCCGAGCAGGAGGTTGTCGAGCACCGTGAGCCGGCCGAACAAGTGGCGCCCCTCGGGGACGTACGCGATCCCCGAGCGAACGATCTCGTGCGCGGCGCGCCCGTCGATTCGCTGCCCCTCGAGGTCGATGCGCCCGGCCCGCGGCTGGAGCAGGCCGGCGACGGCTCTGAGCAGGGTCGACTTCCCGGCGCCGTTCGCCCCCACCAAAGCGACGATCTCGCCCCGCTTCACCTCGAGCGAGACGCCGTGGAGCGCAGGCAACCCGCCGTAGCCGGCGGTCAGGTCCTGGACCCGGAGCGCGGGGGCTTCATCCGCCAAGGTAGGCCTCGATGACGCGCGGATCCCGGGCGATCTCCGCCGGCAACCCGCTGGCGATGCGCCGGCCCGCGTCGAGCACCACCACCCGATCGCTCAGGGTCATGATCACTTCCATGACGTGCTCCACCACCAGCAAGGCGATGGCGCGCGCGCGCAATGCGCGGAGCACCTCGAGGGCCTGCTGCGTCTCGGCGGGAGTGAGGCCGGAGAGCGATTCGTCGAGCACGATGAGGCGCGGGCCGGTGGCGAGCGCGCGCGCCAGCTCGATGCGCTTCTGCAGCGCGGCCGGCAGCTCGCCGGCCACCGATGCGGCGACCGCGGCCAGCCCGGCGATGCGGATCGCCTCCAGCGCGCGCTCGCGCGCGGCCCTGCGGGTGGCCTCGCGCAGGAAAGCGCCCACGATCACGTTGTCCAGGACGCTCATCTCCCGGAACACCTTCACGAGCTGGAATGTCCGCGCGATCCCGGCCCGAGCGATCTCCTCGGGCGGCCGGTTGGTGAGATCGCGGCCGTCGAACAGCACCCGGCCTTCGTCGATCCGCGTCTGACCGGTCAGCCCGTTGAACAGGGTGGTCTTTCCCGCGCCGTTCGGCCCGATGAGCCCGACGATCTCTGCCTGTCCGACCGTGAGATCCACGCGGTCGTTGGCCAGGAGACCGCCGAACCGCTTGGTAAGTCCCTGGACCTCGAGCAGCGTCTGCCCGTCCATCGCAGCCGCGAAGTACCGCGCTGGATCGTCCGGAGCAAGTCGCCCTTGCACAGCGCATCGGGCGCGCGCACTGTTCGTCCCGCCTGGGAGGCGCGCCATGCCGGACCCGCTCGATCCCGAGGAGCTGCGCGCCGTCGACGCTTGGTGGCGCGCGGCCAACTACCTCACCGTCGGCCAGATCTACCTGCACCAGAACCCTCTCCTGCGCGAGCCCTTGCGGCCCGAGCACGTCAAGCCTCGCCTGCTTGGACATTGGGGCACCTCGCCGGGCATCAGCCTCGTCTACGCGCACCTCACCCGCCTGGTGCACGACCGGGACGCCGACGCCATCTTGCTGGTCGGACCGGGCCACGGCGGGCCGGCCGTCAACGCCAACGTCTGGCTGGAGGGCACCTGGGGCGAGATCTATCCCCAGGTGGCGCAGGACGCGGAAGGCATGCGCCGGCTCTTCCGCCAGTTCTCCACGCCGTACGGCATTCCCAGCCACGTGAGCCCGCCCACGCCTGGATCGATCCACGAAGGCGGCGAGCTCGGATACGTGCTCACGCATGCGTTCGGAGCCGTGTTCGACAACCCCGATCTGCTGGCGGTGGCGATCGTGGGGGACGGCGAGGCGGAGACGGGTCCTCTGGAAGGCTCGTGGAAGGGAATCAGCTTCCTGAACGCCGCGCGCGACGGCGCCGTGCTCCCGGTGCTCCACCTCAACGGGTACAAGATCGCCTCGCCGACCGTGCTGGGGCGCAAGCCGGACGAGGAGATCCGCGCGCTGTTCTCCGGGCACGGCTACGAGCCGCGGTTCGTGGAAGGCGACCAGCCGGCGCGCGTGCACCAGGACTTCGCGGCCGCGCTGCAGTGGGCGCACGATCGCATCCTCGACTACCAGGCCGAGGCGCGCGGAGGACGGCTGCGCGACCGGCCGCGCTGGCCGCTGATCGTGCTGCGCACGCCGAAGGGTTGGACAGGTCCGCGCGAGCTGGACGGCGTGCGCATCGAGGGCACGTTCCGCTCCCACCAGGTGCCGCTCGCGAAGGTGCGTGAGGATCCGCGCCAGCTACAGATGCTGGAGCAATGGATGCGCAGCTACCGGCCCGAGGAGTTGTTCGACGAGCGCGGCCGGCCGGTGCCGCAGATCACTGCGCTCGCGCCGCGGGGAGAGCGGCGGCTCGGCGCAAATCCGCACGCGAACGGCGGGCGGTCATTGCAGCCGCTCGAGCTGCCCGACTTCACGCGATACTCGGTTCCGGTGACGGCGCCGGGCGCCTCGCGCGCCGAGTCGACGCGCCAGCTCGGCGTGATGCTCCGCGACGTGTACCGGCAGAACTTGCGCAACTTCCGGCTCTTCTGCCCCGACGAGGCGAACTCCAACCGCCTTACTCCCATCTTCGAGGTGGAGGACCGCGCATTCGCGGAGCGCATCTTGCCCGGCGACGACCATCTCTCCCCCGCCGGGCGGGTGATGGAGGTGCTGAGCGAGCACAACTGCGAGGGTTGGCTCGAGGGATACGTGCTCACGGGCCGGCACGGCATGTTCGTCACGTACGAGGCCTTCGCGCTCATCGTCGCCTCGATGGCCACCCAGCACGCGAAATGGCTGGAGATGTGCGAGTCGCTGCCGTGGCGCAAGCCGGTGTCGTCGCTGAACGTGCTGCTCACCTCGACGTGCTGGCGCAACGACCACAACGGGTTCTCGCACCAGGGGCCCGGATTCCTCGACACGGTCATCTCCAAGAAGGGCAGCGTCGCGCGCGCCTACCTGCCGCCCGACGCGAACTGCCTGCTCTCGGTGGCCGACCACTGCCTGCGCACCCGCAACTACGTGAACCTGATCGTCATCGACAAGCAGCCCGAGCTGCAGTGGCTGGACATGGACGCCGCCCGCGACCATTGCTCGCGCGGCGCTTCCGTCTGGAAGTGGGCCAGCAACGATGGGCCCGAGGGCGAGCCCGACGTGGTGCTGGCCTGCTGCGGCGACACGCCGACGCTGGAGACCATGGCGGCCACTCGCTTTCTGCGCGAGAACGCGCCGGACCTGCGCGTCCGGGTGGTGAACGTGGTGGACCTGATGACGCTCTTCTCTCCGGAGGAGCACCCGCACGGGATGCGCGAGGAGGCGTTCGTCGAGCTGTTCACGTCCGACGTGGACGTGGTGTTCGCCTTCCACGGGTATCCCACGCTGATCCACGGCTCCTTGCACGGGCGCCCGAACCCCTCGCGGTTCCACGTGCGCGGCTATCGCGAGGAAGGCACCACCACCACGCCGTTCGACATGACGGTGCTGAACCAGATCAGCCGGTTCCACCTCGCGGCGGAGGCGCTGAAGCGCGCGCGGCGCAAGCCGGCCAACGCGGCCGCGGTCATCGAGGAGTGCCACCGCGCGCTCGAGCGCCACCGCCGGTACGTCGAGGAGCACATGGAGGACCTGCCGGAGATCCGCGACTGGACCTGGACGTGATCGTCCTGTGCGTGAACAGCGGCTCTTCGTCGGTAAAGCTGGCGCTGTTTCGCGGCGAGGTGAGGCTGGCCTCGGCGTCGGTGGGGCGCGTGACCAATCACGGCGCCGCCGTGCACCAGGCCCTGGCCGATCTGGAGGCTCGCGGCTTCCCGCCTCCGGATGCCGCCGGCCACCGATTCGTGCACGGCGGCCCGCGCCACCACGCGCCCGCGCTTCTTGATTCGGCACTAATTGCCTCCCTCCGCGAGGCCGTTCCGTTCGCCCCGCTGCATCTGCCCGCCGCGCTGCTCGGCGTCGAAGCGGTCGCGGCGCGCCGCCCCGGAATGCGGCAGGTCGCCTGCTTCGACACGGACTTCCACTGGAACATGCCCGAGGTTGCCCGCCGTCTCCCCCTGCCCAGCGAGCTGCACGAGGCGGGCGTCCGCCGCTACGGCTTCCACGGCCTGTCCTACGAGTCGGTGGTCGCCGAGCTCGGAGCTGAGCGGCTCGGCCGCGCGGTCCTCGCCCACCTTGGCAACGGCGCCAGCATGTGCGCTGTGCGCGACGGCCGGTCCATCGACACCACGATGGGCCTGACCCCCGCGGGCGGATTCATGATGGGGACCCGCACGGGCGATCTCGATCCCGGCGTGCTCATCCATCTTCTCGACGCGCACGGATACGATTCGAAGCGGTTGGAGGAGCTGATTGACCGGGGCTCCGGGCTGCTCGCGGTGTCGGAGCGAACCTCGGACATGCGCGAGCTTCTTGCGGCCCGCTCCACCGATCCGCACGCGGCGCTCGCCGTGGAGATGTTCTGCTACCAGGCCGCCAAGGCGGCCGGCGCGCTGGCCACGGCGCTCGGCGGGATCGCTTCACTCGTCTTCACCGGCGGCATCGGCGAGCACGCCCCGCCGGTCCGCGAAGGCATCTGCGCGCGGCTCGCGCACCTCGACGTGCGCCTGGACCCGGCCCGCAATGCGGCGAGCGCCCCGGTCATCAGCACTGAAGACAGCCCCTGCACGGTCCGCGTGGTCCCGGCCGACGAAGAACGCTCGATCGCGCGGCACACTGCGCGCGTGCTCGCCAAACAGGGCTGATACATTAATCGCGCTCTTTGGAAATCTCATCTCAGGTTCATCACCGGTCTAGACCTTCCGCTGCATCATCTCCCGACTTGTCATAGATGGAAGGTACTCGGGCTTCTAGAGGCCGCTCGCGACACGGTGACTACGTCTCGAGCAGCGTGCCGAGCACCGCGGGCCACCGATTCTCGAAGTCGCCGTCCCGTTGGAGTCCGCGCTCCAACAGAGTTTGGATTCGCTGCTGCGCTTCAGGCCACGTCAGCGCGGTCTCAAAGGAGGTGATGGCGTCGAGGAGCCGGTCGGCGGACGGCAACGAGACCTGGTTGACGAGATTCTTCGCGGCGGCGATGGCACGCCGGTCGAAGGAGGCGATCCGGCGCGCGAGTGCGTCGACGAAGCCGTCCAGCTCGGCGTCTGGAAGTGCCCGGTTGACGTATCCGTATCGTTCCGCGGTGTCGCCATCGAAATCGTTCGCGCCGAGAACGATTTCGAGCGCGCGGCCGCGGCCGACCAGATGTGGGAGGCGTTCGGTACCGCCGCCGCCGGGATGCACTCCCACCCCGACTTCGGGTTGGCCGAGTCGCGTGTTCTCGCGCGACGCGAAGCGCATGTC